>Ga0116164_10000032_pt1 | contig 130319 bp, 107 predicted proteins | sample AD_UKC109_MetaG_FD_89888 | JGI IMG/M metagenome (GOLD analysis project Ga0116164, IMG submission 89888) | Active sludge microbial communities of municipal wastewater-treating anaerobic digesters from Hong Kong - AD_UKC109_MetaG | ecosystem: Engineered > Bioreactor > Anaerobic > Digestate... | reverse complement strand
CTGCGGGGTTGTTTGTCGCCTGGCGGCGCATCGATCGACGGTCTCCCCCGAGCCGGAATTCAGGACGGGAAATACTCTTCCCGACCTTTTTTCAAGGGATTTCTCGACTCGCCCTGACGGGCTCGCTCGAAATGACACCGGTGCGTTTTCTCGGGATAGGCGCTTTTCTTCAACAACCCCATTGTCCCCGGTTTACCCGACGATCAAAAATTCGCTTACGGGTCCAGTGGATCGCTCGCGGCGGCGTACAGCGAAACCGGATTGGGCAAATAACACGAATTGCTCGACGACAGCCGTTTGACGACGCGGTAGGGCAGGTAGCCCAACTCGTCGAGGCAACGTTCTTCAAGCATGTAGGTGATGTAAATCGCCTGAGCGAAATCGGTGTTGATCAGTGCCGGCCGGTCGGCGGGAATGCCGTAGCGCAAGATGATGCGGGCGAAGTTGCGCAGGTTGGTCGTCGTGTGCCGCGCGTAGGGATCGATCAGAATCGCCTCTTCGGGGATGTCGTAGGTGTCCATCACATAGTGCTTCATTTGCAGTGATTCGCAGAACGGCGTCTGGTCCGGGTGCACGTGCCCGCCGGAGAAGACGATCAGCGGCGTCAGGCCCGCCAAATAGCGTTCGGCGGCCAGATCGCACCGCCATTGGCCCAGCGGCGAAAACTCGACCCAATCCAGCTCCGGCCCCTGACCCGGCACGAGCATCGCCGGGAAGCGGTAGTCGTCCCAATCGATCTCCGCGATGTGCGCGGCGGCGGCCTGATTTTCGCCCAGCAGAATCGGCTCGTAGCGCCCGGCTTCGTCGCGGCCCAGGGCCATCATGGCGGCGTAGCCGATTTCCAGCAGCGGCTCGAAGAAGGCGAACGCGGCCGGATGATCGTCGCACAGCTCGTTGACCAGCGCGTCGAGCGTCGCGGCGTCCAGGGCGCGGGCATAGCCGTTGAACACGCCGTTGGCCCACTCGATCGTCTCCAGCCACCCCTGGGTGAGCATCTCCGCGTCGGTTTCATCCGCGTGGAACTGGAACAGGCCCGACGGACGCATGTGCGCGTCGACCAGCAGGTCGTCTTTGGCGTCGACGAGAACGCGCACCAGCTCGGCGGCCATCGCCTCGGCCTGCTCGGTGGACCAGAGCACGGCGGCGGCGTAGCAATCGGGGTCCGCGCCGCAGGTGGCGGCGGCCGTGCGCAGGGCGTCGTCGCGCGCCGTCGAAACGGCGGCAATGGCGGGATCGTCGGCCAGCGCGGCGGCGATCGCCGGGACGTGCCCGAGTAAGGTCAGCAGGTAGAAATTTTTATCCTGCACCGGCCGGCCGCTGTCGACCGGTTCGTAGTCGGGATCGAAGCCGTTGGTGTCGGGCGGTTCGGTCATTTCGCATTTGTCGGGCGCCAACTCGGGGAAGGGGACATCATCGTCGTCGGCGGTGTCGTCGTCCGTCGTATCGTCATCGACTGTGTCATCGTCGTCCACGTCATCGTCAAGGGTGTCGTCGTCATCATCGTCGACGGGCGTGGAGTCGTCGTCGGTCGCATCGTCGTCGACGGCGTCATCGTCCGCCGCGTCGTCGTCATCGTCATCCGAGTCGCCGGAGCAGCCGCCTGTCGTCAGGAAAAGGCAACACGTGAGAATCAAGAACAATGCGAGGCGATAGGATTTCATGACGTCCACCTGCTTGGTTCAATTGTCCGAGAGTAAAATCAGTATAGAGAAACGTCGTCTCCCCTGACAAGAACCATAATGTAATTAAACGAAAACGGAGCGGCGCCGGGCCGCTCCGGACGGTGGTGGACAATGGTCAGGCGGTGGCCGTTTCGGTCGCTTCGGCTTCGGCGCGTTTGGCGCTGTAGAAGTTGTTCAGCTTTTCCTGGATCAGGTCGTAGGTCTGCTGGATGCCGTCCATCGTTTTTTCGTCGTTGATGTTCAGTCCCTGCAACACCTTGAGCGCCTCGTTGAAGCCCTTGTCGATGGCCCGCCCGATGACCTTCTCGTACTTGTCGACCAGTTCGGATTCGCTCAGGTCCGGGTTTTGTTTGCGGAACACCGAGTACATCCCGATGACGAAATCGGTGATGAACGTCGCGGTTCCTTCGGGCGTGGGATCGAAAGAGCCGACCTCGACGCCCAGTTCCCCGTAGGCCTGGTCGATCGCCGCGTTGAGCCGATTGATCGTCGTCTGCGAATAGAGCTTGAACGCGAAGTTCTTGTCGCGCCAACTGACGACGTCTTCGATGTCGCGCGTTTGCGGGCGATCGGTTTTGGTTGCCGTTTTGCTTGTTTTGTTGGGTTGGTTGAGTAGCGATTGGATCGAAGGAGTTATTTGATTTACGCCCATTCTGACCCCCAAAAACTCAATTTCTCAATAGTGCAATCGGCACTTGTGTCGATTCACTGAATCGATAATTAATGATAGTCATCTTTATTCGCTTTGCCAAGCATAATGGGGAGTCAGGTGCGCCTGTTCAAACGTGAGAAAAAACAGCCGGATACGGCTGAACGGCGGGAAAATACGCCCCGTCATTTTAAACGGTTGCTGAAAAATTCGTTCCACCACTACAGCGCGTTGTTCCCGGGACGCTTCAGCTGGCTGTCGAATATTTTATTTAAATTCCTGTTTCGCGGCGTCACGTTGGAGGATGCGGATCGACGCGAGCTGAAAAAAGCCGCCGAAAAGGGGGCGATCGTTTACGTCACGCGCAGCCGCAGTCGCCTGGAATACCTGCTGCTGTCGTTCAAATTACGCGAAGAGGGCCTGCCGTTTCCGCAGTTCTGTCATTACCTTTCGGTGTATTTGTGGCAATCGTGGCTGACCTTCGTGCGGCGCACGATGGGCATTGTGGTGAGTTTTTTCGAGCGCCAGGGATACCCGAATCCGTACCGCAACGGTTTCGTGCGGATGCTGCTGGCCGAGAAGGTGCCCACGCTGTTGCCGTTGCACCATTTTCGCGGCCTGCCCTGGCGGTTTTCGCGCCAGCACCTGGATCCGCTGCAGGAGCTGATTCAGATCCGCCGCGACACGAACCGGCCGATCATGATCGTGCCGCTGGTGCTCATTTACGGGCGGCGGCCCGATCGCGACACGCGCTCGGTGCTGGATATGCTGATCGGTCCGGCCGACAACCCGGGGCGCGTGCGGCGAATCATCATGTTCGTGCGCAACTTCCGCAGCATTTACCTGAAGGTCGCCGAGGCCGTCGAGCTCGACGAACTGGAAGCTTCGGCGAGCATGCGCGTGCCGATGATGGCCGACCGGCTGCCGGAAACGGCCTATCACATCCGCCAGGCGTGCCTGGAGCGCATCGAGGCCGAGCGCCGCGTGGTGTTGGGCCCGGCGCGCAAGAGCCGCGCGGAAATCATCGAGATGATTCTGCACGATCGCCACTTCGTCTCGGCGCTGCTCAAATACTGCAAGGAGAACGACGAACCGTTCATCGACACGCGCCGCCGCGCCCGCCGCTACCTGGAGGAGATGGTCGCGGAGATCCGGCCGACGGTGATTTCGTTTTTGCGCTGGCTGATGGATCGCCTGCTGCCGCGCGTCTACGACAGCATCGAGGTCGACGAGAAGGGGCTGGAAAAGGTGCGGCGCATCGCGCGGCGCATGCCGGTGGTGTTCATGCCCAGCCACAAAAGCCACATCGACTACATTTTGCTCAATTACATTTTGTACAACAATCATATCTCGCTACCGGTGACCGTCAGCGGCATCAATCTGAACTTCTGGCCGATCGGCAACATCTTTCGCGGCGCGGGCGCGTTTTATATCCGGCGCAGTTTTCGCGGCAAGCGCATCTACTCGCTGTGTTTCGTCAAGTACATCGAAGCGCTGCTGCGCGAAGGCGTGGGGCTGACCTTCTACGTCGAGGGCGGGCGCAGCCGCATCGGCAAACTGCTGCCGCCGAAGCTGGGTTTCGTGCAGCATCTGCTGAACGCGTCGATCGGCTCGGGGCGGCGCGAGCTGGCGTTCGTGCCGGTGTCGATCGGCTACGAGCGCATTTTCGAGGAACGCTTCTACACCAACGAGGCGGCGGGCAAGCCCAACGAAGGCGAGACGCTGGGGACGATCCTCAAAAACCGGCGGATGCTGACCAAGAAGCGCGGGCGCGTGTGGCTGGATTTCGCCGATCCGATTCCGCTGCAGGAAACGCTGTGGGACGCGCAGATCACCACGGTGCCGCGCGACGACGACGGGCGGCGCGACCTGGCGCGGCAGATCGTGCACCGCGCGGTGTACGCGCTCAACGAGCTGCATCCGGTGACGCCCTACGCGGTGGTCGCCGAGGCGCTGCTGGCGGGCACGCGGCGCGGGGTGTCGGGGGGGACGGTCGTCGAGCGCTTCCGGTTGCTGACCGATTATCTGCGCGCGCGGCAGGTGAAGCTGCCGGGCTTCGGTTCGCTTCCGCGCACGACGGTGCACAACATTCTGCCGGTGATGGTCGCCGAGAAGCTGCTGACGATGGAGGACGCGCCGGAAGAGGACGACGAGCCATTCTATTTCCTCGACGAAAGCAAGCGTTTGGCGCTGACCATCTACGCCAACACGGTCGTGCCGCAGCATCCGTACATCAGCCTGCTGTCGCTGAGCCTGCTGGCGGCGGTCAAGGCGCTGTCGATCGACGAGTTGTTCATCGAGTTCCGCTACCTGCTGCGGCTGCTGGCGCGCGAGTTCGTGCTGGGCAGAACGCCGGAGCGCTCGGAGGACGAGGACCGGCGCAACTTCGAGCGCGTGCTGGATCACTACCGGCAGCACGGCTGGCTGTCGGAGACCGCCGAGGGGCTGGAGCTGTCGCCGCGCGGTCGCTTCGCCGCCGAAACCTTCGGCGCGGTAATTGCGGGTTATCTGGAGAGTTATCACCTGGCGGCGCGGGCGCTGCTCAAGCGCAAGGCCGAGGTGTTCACGGCCAAGGAGATCATCGACGCGTCGATCAAGAAAGGCACGCGCCTGGTGGCCGTCGGCGAACTGAGCCATCCGGAGGCGGTGCACCAGTTGATGCTGCAAAACGCGATGCGCCTGTACGAGGATTGGGGCATTATGCGCGCGGAACTGGTGATCGGCGACAAGACCAAAACGGCCGGCCGCAATTACCAGGTGGCCGATTTCGTGCAACTGCGCGACATCGTCGAACGCACGCAAATCTACCTGCCCAAGTAGCCCTGGAGTAATCAGAGCACAGACAAAAGTTCAGGAAACTGCCGGGCGTCGCGATTCTTTATTCGAAAAACCAATCCGGATTGAACCAGTCGGGCACGCAGTCGGGATTGCAGGCGTTGCAGCCTTCCTCTTCGGTGTTGGGGCAGCAGTCGTCCTCCCACCGGGCCCTGATCACCTCGCGGTCGCCGCAGACGAATTCGTCGGCTCCTTCGTTGCATTCTTCCTGGCTGTCGTAAAAGGCGATGAGGCACGAGAAGGTGTGCTCGTCTTCGGCATCCCAGCCGGCGCATTCGACCCAGCAGACGCTGCGGATGTAAACGTCGTCTTCGTTGTCGTCGTCGTCATCGTCGCCGCAGGCGCCGATCGCCACCGCCGCGGCCGACGTCACCACCAAAAATGAGAGAAACAAGAAAATCCATTTGTTCGCCTTCATTACGACCTCCCAATACGGTTGCCATACCATAGCATGAAATATCATGTACCACACTTTCGGCGGCGGCCAAAGACGCTATCGGGGCGGATCGTATTGCGTCCGCCGGGGCGATCCCCTATCATGGCCGCTGTTTTTTCGTGCAACCGTGGACGGCGGGAGGAACCGTGCGCATTACCGGAGGCGAGCATTGCGGCCGACGCATTCATGCGCCCGTGTCGGTGAAGCTGCGCCCGGCGCTGGATCAGGTGCGCGAATCGCTGTTCAATATTCTGGCCCGGCGCGTGCCCGACGCGCGCGTGCTCGACGCCTTCGGCGGCGCGGGCCTGCTCGGGTTGGAGAGCCTCTCGCGCCACGCGGCCGAAGTGATCTTCGTCGAAAAGCATCGCCCCACGGCCGAACGGCTGCGCGAATTGCTGCGCGAATGGCGCATCGACGATCGCGGCCGGGTGATCGTCGGCGACTTTCTCAAGGTCGCCCCGACGCTCGCCGGCAAGCCCTTCGACCTGATCTTCATTGATCCGCCTTACCATGCGGGCTTGATTACGCCCTCGGTTCTTGTGGTACAAAAGCATCAACTGTTGGCGAACGATGGGTTGATGATCATCAAGCATATAAAAACCGAACCTCCGGAAATTCCCGTGGGATTGCGCGTGGTCGACGAGCGTAAGTATCGCGACGCGCGCGTTGAATTTGTCGCACTAGACAGCGGAGAGAACGAATGAGCAAATTGGCGGTCTACCCCGGCAGCTTCGATCCGATCACCAAAGGGCACGTGGATTTGATCAAGCGCGCGCACTGCGCCTTCGACAATCTGATCGTCGCGGTGGCGACCAATCCGCGCAAGAAAACGCTCTTCACCGCCGCGGAGCGCGTCGACCTGATCAAAGAAGCGCTGGGCGATCCGCGCATCGTGGTCGACACCTTCCCCGACTTGCTCATTCACTACATCAACCGTGTTAAAGCCAGCGTGATCCTGCGCGGCCTGCGCGCGATCAGCGATTTCGACTACGAGTTCCAGATGGCGCTGACCAACCGCAACCTCAATCCCGACGTCGAAACGTTCTTCCTCATGGCCAGTGAACCCTACATCTACCTGTCGTCGACGATGGTCAAGGAGATCGTCTATTTCGGCGGCGACGTGACGGGCATGGTGCCGCCCAACGTCCTGACCGCCTTGCAGGCGAAAATGAAATCGATCCGTACCGATCAACTGTAATTTAAAAGGAGACCTTTGATGAAAATAGCCGCGCGTTGCCGTTCCCTCGCTCCGTCGATCACCCTGGCCGTTTCCGCCCAGGCCAAGGCGCTCAAGGCGCAAGGGCAGGACATCGTCGCCTTCGGCGCCGGCGAGCCCGATTTCGACACGCCCGAGCACATCAAGGAAGCCGCGATCAAAGCGCTGCGCGACGGCGTCACCCGCTATACGCCCGCCGCGGGCATGCCCGTGCTGCGCGAAGCCGTGGCCGCGTTCTATCAGGAAACGTACGGCCTGCCGACCAAGGCGGGCAACGTGGTGATCACCTGCGGCGGCAAGCACGCGCTGTACAACATTTTCCAACTGTTGCTGGAGCGGGGCGACGAAGTGCTCATTCCCGCGCCGTACTGGGTCAGCTATCCGGAGATGGTCACCCTGGCCGAAGGCGTGCCGGTGATCGTGCCCACCAGCGAGGAAACCGGCTTTCGCGTCACGGTCGATCTGCTGCGCGAATACACGACCGAACGCACCAGGGTGCTGATCGTCAACAGCCCGTCCAACCCCACCGGCGCGGCTTACACGCGCGAGCAACTGCTGGAACTCGGCCGCTTCGCCATCGAAAAGGACCTGGTGGTCATCTCCGACGAAATCTACGAAAAGCTCGTCTACGACGGCTTCGAATTCACGTGCTTCCCCACGCTCGCCGAGGAGCTGCGCGCGCGCACGGTGGTCGTCAGCGGCGCGTCGAAAACCTACGCGATGACCGGTTGGCGCATCGGTTGGGCCGTCGGCCCCGAGGACTTCATCACCAAGATGAACTTCCTGCAGAGCCATTCCACGTCCAACCCGACCAGCTTCGCGCAATCGGGCGCGCTGGCCGCGTTGCAGGGCCCGCAGGATTGCGTGGCGATGATGGTCGCCGCCTTTGCCGACCGGCGCAAATACATCCTGGAGCGCCTCGCCGCGCTGCCGGGCGTGACCACCTTCGCGCCGCAGGGAGCGTTCTACGTCTTCCCCAAATTCGACGCCTACTACGACCAAACGGCCGGCGGCATCGAGATCGTCGATTCGCTGAGTTTCTGCAAATTCCTGCTCGAACGGGCGCAGGTGGCGGCGGTGCCGGGCATCGGCTTCGGCGCGGACGCAAACATCCGTTTAAGTTATGCCACCTCCATGGAGCAGATCGAAAAAGGACTCGACCGCATCGCCGGCATCCTGGGCGAACTGTCGATCGACTGACAAAAGCCGCACAAAATCAGAGAATTGTTGACACGGGCAAAAGGGCTTTGCTAGTGTCGTGAAAAATTGTGCAGCCTTGCGGGGAGAGTATGAATGTGGAATGTCAGCCCGTTGCGGACGGCGCTTTGCGTTTCCTTAATCCTGCTTCTCGGTTTTGCGCTACAAATCACGTTGGCCCAGGATGAACCGGCGGCGAAAAAACCGACGACCGCCGAATGCCTCGGATGTCACGACGGCACCGCCGCCGAACTGAGCCCGGAAGATCGTGCGGGCATGGTCGAGGCGCTGCCCGCCGGTTGGCAAGCGCAGGGCAAAAAGGCCGATCCCAAACGCGCCGGCGTTTCGTTGACCGTCGATACGACGGCGATGAAAAAATCCGTGCACGGCGACGATTGCTCGATGTGCCACAACGTCGCCGCCACGCCGCACATGGCCAAGCTGCCGCCCGTCGATTGCACGACCTGCCATGACGAATATGCTTCCCTGTATCGCGAGGGCGCGCACTTCGCCGCCGTGCAGGCGGGCAACGCCAAGGCGCCGGTCTGCGCCGATTGTCACGGCGGGCACCTGGTGCTCGCTTCGTCCAATCCGGAAAGCGCGATCGCGCGCGAAAAGGTGTCGCACCAGTGCGGTTCGTGCCATACGGCGGAAGTTGTGCCCGGCCGACGCGGCATCGGCGCTTACGACAATTGGCTGGAAAGCGTGCACGCGGGCAAGAAGGACGGCCAACGCACCAACGCCGTGTGCACCGATTGTCACGACAGTCACTCGGCCCGCTTCGCCGACAGCGGCACGGCCAAGGCGAACGTTGCGCGCACCTGCGGGCGTTGCCACAAACAGGAAGGCGAAGACTACCAGCGCGGCATTCACGGCGCGGCGCTCAAACAGGGCAACCTGTCCAGCCCGACGTGCACCGATTGCCACGGCGTGCACTCGGTGCAGGCCGTCGCGACGGAAGGCTCGTCGGTGTACGGTTACGCGGCGGTGGGCAACGTCTGCGGACAATGCCATCAGGCCGAGCGGATCAACAACCGCTTCGGCATTCGCGGCACTTTCGAAAGCTACATGGACAGCTTCCACGGACTGGCGCTCAAGAAGGGCGATCTGCGTTCGGCCAATTGCGCCAGTTGCCACGGCGCACACCTGATCCTCAACAGCGCCGATCCCGCCAGCAGCGTCAATGCCGGCAACCTGCAGGAAACCTGCGGCAAGTGCCACCCGGGTATCGGCGCGGGCGTGGCGCAGGGGCGCGTGCACCCCGAAATCGCGCAGGACGCGCCGTCGCTGGGCGAGAAGGTGCAGTGGTGGGTGAAGTTCATTTACCTCGGGCTGATCCCGGGCGTGCTGGGCTTCATGTTCTTGCACAACCTGATCGACTGGCTCAAGAAGGTGCGCAAGCATCTGCGCCTCAAGCGGCTGGAAGGGCGGTACCTGCGCCTGACGCGCAGCGAGCGCATTCAGCACATCGTGCTGATGCTCAGTTTCTCGACGCTGGTGGTGTCCGGCTTTGCGCTGGTCTTCGGCTGGAAGATCCCCGGCATCTCCGGCGAGCTCAACGAGTCGATCCGCGCCTACACGCACCGCATTGCCGCGCTGGCGATGATCGGTTGGGCGGTCTTCCACTGCTATTGGGCGGCCTTCACCAAACGCGGGCGGGGCTACATCATGGCGATGATCCCCCGCTACAAGGACGCGGTGGACCTGGTCGAGATGATCGCTTACAACCTGGGCTTCATCAGCGACAAGCCGAAGTTCGATCGCTTCAACTACATCGAGAAGATGGAATACCTGGCGATGATCTGGGGCACTTTCGTCATGGTGCTTACCGGCCTGATTTTGTGGTTCGAGGAAATCGCCCTCAAGCTGATGCCCCTGTGGATGGTCGACGTGGCCAACATCGTGCACTACATGGAGGCCATCCTGGCCACCTTGGCGATCATCATCTGGCATTTCTACAGCGTGCTGTTCAACCCGGACGTCAAACCCATGGCCACGCACTGGATCACCGGCATGCTCAGCGAAGAGGAAATGGAACATGAGCATCCATTGGAACTCGAACGGATCAAACACGGTGAACCGCCGGAGGCGTGAAGGCCAAATCATCTCTGATTTCAAAAAGTTGGTGAGAAAGTTAAAAACGTACTTGCCAGACGCTTAGAGAAGGTAGTAACCTGCGAACCCGAGGGATAGCAATAATCTTTTTCGTTGAAGGAGGAGTATCTCAATGAAAAAGCACTTGATGGGGCTAATGGCTGTATTGATGGTTCTTGCTTTTGTGACCGCCGTTTTTGCGGTCAGCGACACGCTTGTTCTGAAAAGCCCGACCAAGGGCGATGTCAAGTTCACGCATAAGAAACACACCGATGCGTTGGGCGGCAAATGCGTTGACTGCCATCACAAAACGCCGGCCGGCGGCACGCCCGCGGCCTGCACGACCTGCCACGATGCGACCGGCGCCAAGGGTGGAAACGTAAACACCAAAAAGGCGTTCCACGATCAGTGCGCGGGCTGCCACAAGAAAATGGGCAAAGGCCCGATTCTTGGCAAGTGCAACGAGTGCCACGGCGCGTAATCGGTTTACAAGCCAAAGTGAAAACCGGGGGCAAATCGCCTCCGGTTTTTCTTTTTAAGTATCAGATTTTTGACATCTGTTATTAGAACCTGTATGATTCTGTCCGGTTAGCGGTAAAGGACGGAAGCGTTGACGACAGGCGGCGAATTGTTTGCCCGGCCCGAAGAGGCCGACATGCTCTTTTACGAGCGCCCCTATTGGCGGCGCGGTTTACGCGTGGCCGGCATCGACGAAGCCGGGCGCGGCTGTCTGGCCGGGCCGGTGGTCGCCGCGTGCGTGGTGCTGCCGCCCGAAATCGACCTGCCGCACGTCACCGATTCGAAAATGCTCAGCGACGTACAGCGGCGTCGCTTGCTGCCGGAGATTGTCAGCCGGGCGACGGCCGTGGGCGTCGGCGTGCGGTCGGCAGGGCGGATCGACGCCACCGACATTTTGCGCCAGACCAAGGAAGCGATGCTCGCGGCCGTGGCGCGTCTGCCGTTCACGCCCGACGTGCTGCTGATCGACGGCAACCAGAAGCTGCCCACCGGCCTCGAGCAGCGCACGCTGGTCAAAGGCGATCTGCTGTGTTTGTCGATCGCCGCCGCGTCGATCGTGGCCAAAGTAACGCGCGACGACATCATGCTGCGCCTGCACGAACGCTTCGGCGGCTACGGGTGGAACGACAACAAAGGCTACGGCACCGCCGCGCATCTGGCCGGCCTGCGCCGCCTCGGGCCCAGCCCGCTGCACCGGCGCAGCTTTCGCGGCGTGTTGGACGAAACGCCATGACCGAGTTGATCGGGCGCGCCTTCGGCGATTACGGCGAACGGGCCGCGGCGCGCTTTATCCGCCGCAACGGCGGCCGGGTGGTCGCGCGCAACTGGCGTTGCAAGCGCGGCGAGGTCGACCTGATCGTGATCGAGGGCGACACGCTGGCCTTCGTCGAGGTCAAGACGCGCGAAAGCGCCGACCTCGTCCGACCGGTGGAGTACGTCAATCGCACCAAGCGGCGCAAGCTCGAGGTGCTGGCCGAGGAATTTTGCCGCCTACGGCGGATCGAACCGGAAGCCGTGCGTTTCGATGTGGTGGAAGTGATCGGGCGCAAACATCCGCAAATCAACTGGATGCGCGCCGTGTGGATCGTCGGGGAGTAGCGAGTGCGAAAAAGCGTAACCATGCGCCGCAGCATCCTGGGCAAAACGCTCGTGCTTACCCTGTTGCCGGTGACGATCTTCATTTTCGCGATGAGCGCGAACTTTTATTATCAGGCGCGCCGCAGCCTCGAACAGGAAATGGGCCGGCGGCTCATCGGCGTGGCGCGCAGCGCGGCGGCGCAGATCGATCCGGTGCTCGTGCTGCAGTTCGCGCCCGGCGACGAAACCAGCCGCGCCTATCGCTCGCTGCTGTCGCGCCTGGGCTCGCTGGCCGAGGCCAACGCCGTCGAGCGCGTGTACGTCGCCGACTTCGACCATCTCGTGTTGTTCGACACCGACAAGAGCGGCCGCATCGGGCAGACGATGTACCGCCTGGCCGCCGACCGGCGCGAGATCCAGCGCATCAAACGCAACCGCTCGACGGCCTCGACGATGTTCAGCGGCGAGGGCGGGCGCTGGTACAAGGCCGGTTACGCGCCGTTGCTGTTGGACGGCGAAGTCGTCGGCGTGGTCGGCGTCGACGCGGGCGTGAGCTTCTTCGATCAGTTGAAAATGATGCAGCGCTCGCTGATGATCATCGGCGTGCTGGGCATTCTGGCACTGGCGACCGTCAGCGTGTTGTTCGCCCAGCGGCTCGTGCGGCCGATCCGCAGTCTGGCCGAATCGGCCCGGCGCATCGGCGAGGGCGATCTGGCCACCGACATCGAGCCCGAAAGCCGCGACGAAATCGGCTTTCTGGCCACCACGCTCAACCAGATGCGCCTGCGCATCGTCGAGCGCGATCGCTATTTGCAGATGTTGCAGCGCGGCATCGCCCACGAGGTGCGCAATCCGCTGGGCGGCATGGAGCTGTACTGCGACATTCTGGCCGACGAGCTCCGGGGCCAGCAGGAACTGGTCGAGCACGTCGACAAGATCCGCCGTGAGGTGAAGGGATTGGACTCGGTGGTCAACGAGTTCCTGGCCTTCACGCGCGAAACCTTGCCCGATCTGCGCCCGGTGAAGGTGCGCGAGTTCCTCGCCGAGCTGCTGTTGTTTTACGCCGTGTCGGCCGAGGAGAAGGGCATTCGCATTCACAACGAAGCCGACCCGCAAATCGATACGGCGGTGTTCGATCCCGATTTGATCCGCCGCGCGCTGCACAACCTGTTGCTCAACGCCGTGCAGGCCATGCCCCGCGGCGGCGATCTGACGTTGCGCGTGACGCGCCGGGATCACGACCTGGAATTTCGCATCGGCGACACCGGCGTGGGCATTCCGGACAAGGTGCGCGAAACCTTCTGGACGCCCTTCGTCACCACCAAGGACAGCGGCACCGGCCTGGGGCTGCCCTTCGTGCGCAAGATCATCGAGGCGCACGAGGGGACCATCGACTACGAAAGTGAACAAGGGCGGGGCACGACGATCCGTTTCACCCTGCCGCAACCGGATAACGAGGCAAGCCAATGAGTCAGGTATTGGTTATCGACGACAACCAGACCATGCGTGAGGGAATGGCCGTGATCATCGCCAAGATGGGTCACAAGGTCTACACGGCCGCCAACGGGCCCGAGGGCCTGCAGATCATGGAACTCAACGAAATGGACCTGGTCCTGTCCGACTTGAAGATGGAAGAGATGGACGGCATCGCCGTACTCGAACACGTCAAAGAAAAATGGCCGCAGACCGTGGTCATGCTCATCACCGCCTACGGCACCATCGAAACCGCCGTCGAGGCGATGAAAAAGGGCGCGTTCGATTTCATCACCAAACCCTTCAGCCAGGAAGAGCTGCGCTTCCGCGTCGAAAAGGCGCTGGAACATCACGATCTGGCGCACCAGAACGTCCGCCTCGAGCGCGAAAACGAGTACCTGCGCCGCGTCGAAAGCTCCAGCTATTCCACCGAGGAGATGATCGGCAAAAGCGAGCCCATCGAGAAAATCAAGGAAACCGTGCGCAAGGTCGCCGGCGGCGATTCCTCGGTGTTCATCCACGGCGAAAGCGGCACCGGCAAGGAACTGATCGCCCGCGCCATCCACGATTACAGCCCGCGCGCGCAAGGTCCGTTCATCAAGCTCAACTGCTCGGCGCTGGCCGAAACGCTGCTGGAAAGCGAACTGTTCGGCCACGAAAAGGGCTCGTTCACCGGCGCGATCAAGCGGCACATCGGGCGCTTCGAACTGGCCGACAAGGGCACGCTGTTCCTCGACGAAATCGGCGACATCAGCCCGCTGATTCAGCTCAAGCTCTTGCGCGTCCTGCAGGAAAAGGAGTTCGAGCGCGTCGGCGGCACGCAGACGATCAAGGTCGACGTGCGCGTGGTCTGCGCCACCAACAAGGATCTGAAAGAGGAAATTCGCAAGGGCAATTTCCGCGAGGATCTTTACTATCGTCTGCACATCATCCCCCTCGAGGTGCCGCCGCTGCGCGATCGTCTCGACGACCTGCCGCTGCTCGCCGAGCATTTCCTGATCAAGCTGATCGACCGTACGCGCAAGCGCATCAAGGCGGTCGACGAAAAGGCGATGAAGGCACTGACGGGCTATTCGTGGCCCGGCAACATCCGCGAGCTGGAGAACGTGCTCGAGCAGGCGATCGTCCTGTGCGAGGGCGAGACGATCACCTTCGCCGATTTGCCGACCTTCGTGACCGGCAAGGGCGAGGAGCCGACGCTGCGCGCGCGCCTGGGCAGCAAACCTTTGCCCGAAATTCTCGACGACTTGGAACGGGATTTGATTAAGGAAGCCTATAGCAAGGCCAACGGCGTCAAAACCGAGACGGCCAAGATGCTGGGCATCAAGACCAGCGCGCTGTATTACAAACTGGAGAAGTACGGAATTTTATGAGTCCCGCGTTCCGCCATGTACGCCTTTTGCTGGCGATTTTGCTGCTGATCGTCGCGGGATCGGTCCGGGTGGCGCCCGTTCGGGCGGCCGAGGCCGATCCGCCGGTCATCAAGCGGCTGATCGACCAGTTCCGCGCCTACGAGGCGGAGAAAATCCTGCTCGACAAGAAAAAAGACGAGCTGCTCGTCGAGCAGAATAAGCTGGCCGACGAGATCGAGACGATCAAGGCGGAAGATCCCGGCCTGCTGGCCCGCATGCGCCTGGAACGGCTGCTCTCGCGCAACCTCGAGGTTTCGCGGCAGCTCGACGAAACGGAAAAGGCGCTGGAAAAAAACCGCTCGATGCGCCGCGAGCTGAAAAAGAAGATCTACTACGCCTACACCGGCGAGATGGAAAGCACCATCAACCAAATGCGCGAAACCAAAAACAAAAAATCCGCAGCCGATCTGGCGCGGCGTTTTTATACCCTGCAGCAGCGACGCGATCCCTGGCGCATTTCCGCGGCCGTCGAGCAGGATTTCAGCCTCTTCAAAGTCGAGATCGAACCGCTTGACGGGCCCGCCGAGATCCTCAACAAGGCCGACATTCTCGACGATCTGGTCGCGAAAATCCGCACCGCCATTGCCCGCATCGACCAGCGCATCAAGGTGCTCCAGCGCGAGCAGCGCCTGGCCGGTGAAATGCGCGATCTCGTTTCGGAAATGAACCTCTTCCAGGAGGGCGTGCGCTTCCACACCGGCGAAAGCGCGCAGCCGCGCGTGCTGGACCCCGACGAGGAACAGCCCGACGAACAGGGCGAGGGCGGCTTGCACATTCCGCCCCTGGCCGGCGAATCCGACAGCGTGCCGGGGTCGGATCGCGCGACCCTTTCGATTCAGCAGGAAATCAAAAAGTTGACCGAGGAACGGCAGTATCTCGTCCGCCTGTCGGCCAAGCTTTCGGCCAAGGCGGCGGATTTTCGGAAAAAGGCGCGGTCGATGCGCAAGCGGGAAAAACCGCCCAAGCCGACCGTGCAACGCAATCTAAATAGCGGGAACAAGCAATGAGAATCAGGGGCAAACCGAACCTCTGCGGCATCCTGGGCCTGATCCTGCTCCTCGGGATTTTCTCGGCGGGCGGGGCGCGGGCGGAGATGCGGCTCTCGCATTTGGCTTCGTTGTCGATGGAAGTGGACGACAACGTCTATCAGGCCAACCGCGACCCGGTGACCGACGTGCTGGGGCGGTTGTACTACGACTTTTCGTTCAACTACTTTCCGACGGTCAACAACCTGCTGCTGGCCGAATACCAGCTTGGCGGGCGCATGTACGCCAGCGAGCACGACAAAGACGCCCTGATCAACCAATTGCAACTCGGTTTCACGAATTACTCGATTCCCACGGCCTATTTCGGCCTGTCGACCACCGGCAAACTGCGCAACATCCGCGACGGACAGGAGGACTATCTCAAACTGATCGGCGGGGCCTTCGCCGGCAAGCGTTTTCTTGACACGGTGAACGCCGAAGTGCGCGCCGAATATAGCGAATTCGATTTTCATGAGTTCGACTATTACGATTACGTCAAGCAGAGCTACGGGGCGCAGTTGCGCTACGATTACCTGCGCTCGTTCTCGGTGGGCGCCGGCTATCGCTTCGAGCGAAAGACTTATCCGTTCAACGCCTACGAAAACGTCGGGCCCGAGGGCGGCAACGTCCTGCTGGTCGCCGGCGACGACAATCGCGTCGATAATCTCCATGAAATCAGCACGTTCGGGCGTTATCAAACCCTGCTGTTCGAGCGCAACGCCTTTTTGATCAACCTGTCGTACACCTACCAGTTCAACGAATCGAACTCCTACGGCGACAGCTACAACAACCACCGGGTGATTTTCGGGCTCTCGCAGGACCTGGTGGCCGGCACCAACCTGCACCTGCTGGGCATCTTCCAGGTGCGCGATGGCCGGGAAAAAGTTCTGATTCCACATAGTTACTCAATCGAGGAGGACGACGAGAATTTCAACCAGGTGCATGTGCGCCTCACCCACAACTTCAACGAATACCTCCGCCTCCAGGCCAGCTATTCGCGATTTTGGAGCCACTACGATTTCCAGCGGCTCAACTTCGTGAAGAACCTGTACGCCCTGGGCCTGGCGGTTTCGTTCTAGCGGGAAGGGGGCGGCATGTATCAAAAAGTTGACGATCGTATCGAATACCTGAGGCAAAAAGCCCTGAAACAGCCCGATTTCGGCTCCAAACGCAATATTTTAACTGGCATAAATATTGCCAGAGTGATAGAGAAGAGACCGCTGAGGTATGTCGAAATGAGAAACCGCGCCGCACAATTCGTCATCATCGCCGCCGTGCTGGGGCTGCTCGCCCTGGGATTGATCGGTTGCGGCGACGACGGCATGGACATCGCGGCGATCGCCGGCGGCAGCGAAAATCCGCCCGACGTCCTCCAGGGTCAGGTGTTGCTCCAAAACATGGACCACCACGGCTCGATCCGCATCGAACTCAAGGACATCGACCTCTCGCTGCTCACCGACGACGAAGGCGTCTATTCGCTGCCCAACGAAATCGCCGAGGGGCAGTGGACGGTGCGCGCGACCTACCCGTTCTTCAACGCCCGCGAGCAGTCCTTCACCATGGTCAACGGCGTGCCCGAATCCGATCTGGAAACCATGGAACTGGTGCAGGAAGTGCTCTTCGACGTCGATCCGGAAAAGCTGATTTACACTTACGGCGAAACGGTGACGATCAACCTGCACGTGACCAACATCGTCGATTACGAAGTGACGCTGTCCTCGCTGACCAGCCCGATGACCGCCTTCGCCGTGCGTCACGAGGGCGTGACGGTGGTCGGCGGCCTGTTCCCGGGCCAGGGCGCCGAGCCGCAGAGCGTGACCCTCGCGCCGGGCGAAACGCAGGACTTCGTGCTCAACTGGATCATCGACAATCCGGAACTGGGCGCCGGCGAATTCCAGATTTACGCGTTGCTGACCGTTTCCGAAACGTTCCCCGACTACTTCACGCCCGACTCCGAGGCGGCGGCGGAACTCAACGAATCGCTGTTCTCCAAGCTCGTTCCGGCGACGATCACGATTCAGTAGCCGGCGCAACCGAGCGGTTCTCGCACCTTTCGACGGCAAACATCGCCAAAGATGATTTGATAAATCACCCAAGAAAAATGGCCGTGCGTCGCGACGATCAAGGAAGCGAAGGCGACGTGTTTTTACCGCTGACTGGAGGTTGATGATGCGCTCGAGCTGGATGGCGGTGTTGTGGCTATGTGTCTTCCTGTTGATCGGCGGCGAGGTTGCCGCGGCCGCCGAGGAGGCCAACGGCGGAAAAAATGCTGCCTCCGTTCCCATGAACCCCGCCGACTGGCGCGTGGAATCGGATCAAACCTATTCGCAATTCGGGTTTAGCGTCGCTTCGGCGGGCGACGTGAACGGCGACGGCTACGATGACGTGCTCGTCGGCGCGGATAATTACTCCAACGGCTTGCAAGGCGAGGGCATGGTGTTTTTGTATCCGGGCTCGGCGACCGTCCCCGCGCTGACGCCGGCTTGGACCGCCGAAGGCAACCAATTTCTCGCCCAGTTCGGCTATAGCGTTTCGTCGGCGGGCGACGAGAACGGCGACGGCTTCGACCATGTCCTGGTCGGGATGCCGCAGGCCAACAACGGCAATTTCGACGAAGGCCGCATTGTGGTCTTTTACGGCTCGGCCGCCGGACCGGCGACCGAAGCGAGCTGGCAATTCAAATTCGCGGAAAGCGGGGCGCACTTCGGCGGCAGCGTTTCGTCGGCGGGCGACGTGAACGGCGACGGCTACGACGACGTGATCGCCGGGGCGGTCGGCTGCAGCCACGGCCAGGCCAACGAGGGATGCGCGTTCGTCTTTTACGGATCGGCCGACGGGCTGTCCGCCGCACCGGATTGGTCCGACGAATCCGACCAGTACGACGCCCACTTCAGTTGGAGCGTGTCGGGAGCGGGCGACGTGAACGGCGACGGCTACGACGACGTGATCGTCGGCGCGCCCAGTTACGCCAACAGCCAACCGTATGAAGGGGGCGCCTTTGTCTATCACGGCTCGGCCGACGGCTTGTCCGCCGAACCGGATTGGTCGGCGTTCCCCGGACAAGACAGCGCCTTTTTCGGCATGTGCGTTTCGGCGGCGGGCGATGTGAACGGCGATGGTTACGACGACGTGATCGTCGGCGCGGACGGCTACGACAGCATTTATGAAGACGAAGGGCGCGCCTTCGTTTTCCACGGTTCGCCGGCGGGCTTGTCCGCGCAGGCCGATTGGTTCATGGATTCCGGCCAGAGCGAGTCGGAATTCGGCTTCAGCGTGTCCGGGGCGGGCGACGTGAACAACGACGGCTTCGACGATGTGGTGATCGGCGCGCCGTGCTTCGCCGAAGATCAATTGGAAGAAGGCCGCGTGTTCGTCTTTTACGGTGCGTCCGACGGCTTGTCCGCCGAGGCCGCCTGGATGGCCGAACCCAATCAAGTCGAGGCGTACTTCGGCGGCAGCGTCGCGGCGGCGGGCGACGTGAACGGCGACGGCTTCGACGACGTGCTGGTCGGCGCGTTTGCTTACGACAACGACCAACTCGATGAGGGCCGCGCGTACGTGTTCCTCGGCCGTTGCGACGACGGCTGCGCCTACGCGGGCGACTGCTACGAGGAAGGCACGCCGCACCCGGAGAACGGCTGCCTGAAGTGCGCGGGCGACGAATGGGCCGCCAACGACGGCGCGGTCTGCGATGACGGATTGTACTGCAACGGCGCGGATTCCTGCGGCGCGGGCACATGCTCGGTACACGCGGGCGACCCCTGCGTGGCCCCGGCCTACTGCGACGAAACCGACGATCAGTGCGTCGATCCGGGCGACGATGACAGCACTGGCGACGACGATGACGACGACAGCGCCGGCGACGACGATGACGACGACGATGACAACGATGGCTGCGGACGTTGATGTTAAAATTAAGGACCAAAAATTAGGGACAGTATATTCAATTCAATGGTCTTGTCCGCCAGTCTCATTCGCACACCTTTGGCTTACGCCAAAAAGGTGACACACGAAAACTCAATTCCGCGCGCGCCAGCGCCGGCCGAGGTTTCGCACAATGACAGCAAATCATAGGTCCAGGAATTATTCCTGGTAGGTTCAGGGATTGTCCCTGGCTGGTTATTCGATGTTCAGCGGGCCCAGGCCGCGCTCGATCATGAAGTCGCGCATTTTGTCGAGCAGGCGCGATTCGAGTTGGCGGATGCGTTCGCGGGTGACGCCCAGGTGGTCGCCGATCTCCTGCAGGGTCAGCGGTTCGTCGGCCAGCAGCCGGTTGTTGAGGATGAACGATTCCTTGTCGTTGATCGTCAGTTCGAAGTCGGTGAGCGCCTCGCGGAATTTGACGATCTCCTCCTGGTTGGCCAGCACCTCGTCCTGCCGGCTATCCTGACCGGGAATCAGGTCGCCGACCGAGCCTTTGCCGTCCTCGCCGGCGGGCGCGTCGATCGACAGGTCGGGCCGTCCCAGCCGCTGCTGCATCTCCACGACCGTCTCGGCGGGCACGTCCAACTGCTTGCCGATCAACTGCGGCGTGGCCACGTAGCCTTGCGCTTCCAGGCGTTCCTTCTCCTTCTGCAGGTTGAAGAACAGCTTGCGTTGCGCCTGCGTCGTGCCGATCTTGACCATCCGCCAGTTGTTGAGGATGTAGCGCAGGATATACGCCTTGATCCACCAGGCGGCGTAGCTGGACAGCTTGACGCCCTTGTACGGATTGAACTTCTTCACCGCCTGCATCAGGCCCATGTTGCCTTCCTGGATCAGGTCCATGACCTGAATGAAGGCGCGCTGGTATTCCATGGCGATTTTGACGACCAGCCGCAGGTTGCCGGTGATCAGGCGCACCGCGGCGGTTTGATCGCCTTCCTCAAAGAACTTGACGGCGAATTCCATTTCCTCTTCGCGGGTGAGCAGCGGGTGTTTGCGCAATTCGGCCAGATAGCGCTGCAAGGCGCCGACATATACGAGGCCCGTCTCTTCGCTGACTTCTTCCGTCGACTCCGCGCCCCCGTCGCCCGATTCGGCATCGGATTCAATGACTTCGACTTCGACGGATTCCTGTTTTTCGTTCTTTTTCTTTTTGGTCATCAAGTTACCTAAACGTGTCGCTTGCTAAAAATTCAGACATCTACCTCGATGTAGGATTGCGATAATCAACGAATACCACCATCAAACAAATGAATTATCAACCAATTCGACGCAAAGGTCAATTCGTTGCTCGTGAAGCCGGACGATACTTTCTCCATCGGCCGATGTGGCGATGCAACGAATGATGATTATATTTATATGAATGTGGGGTGACGATGGATTATAGAAAATTAGGACAGACCGATCTCTACCTCTCCGAGATCGGGATGGGCACCAACCAGATCGGCGGACACAACCTGTATGACGATGTCGACGAGGTCGAAAACATCGCCGCCGTGCAGCAGGCCGTCGAGGTGGGCATCAACTTTTTCGACACCGCCGACGTGTACGGTCTGGGCCGTTCGGAAGAACTGCTCGGACTGGCGCTGGGGGGCTACAAAGACGACGTCATCATCGCCACCAAGGGCGGCAATGTGTTCGCGCCCGACGGCCGGCGCTGGGGCGTCGACAACTCGCCGGCCTATCTGCGCAAAGCGTTGGAAGAAAGCCTGCGACGGCTGAACCGCGAGTACATCGACCTGTATTACATCCATCGTTGGGACGGCAAAACGCCGATCGCCGAGGCCTTCGGCACGTTGCTGCGCTTCAAGGAAGAGGGGAAGATCCGCGCGGCGGGCGTGTCGAATTTCGGTCTGGAGCAACTGCGGCAGGCGATGAGCGCCGGGCAGGTCGACGCGCTGCAGAACCGCTACAACCTGTTCGATCGCTACGTCGAGGGCGATTTGCTCGAGTATTGCCGCGCCAACGGCGTCGGCTTCGTGCCCTACGGCCCGCTCGCCTTCGGTATTCTCGGCGGACGCTACGAGCGCGACCTGCAACTGACCCCCAACGATTGGCGGCGCGGCGTGCCGCTGTTTTCCCCCGAGCATTTCCCACGGGTGATGGACATCGTCGAGCAACTGCAGGAGTTCGCGACCGTGCGCAACGTGCCGCTGGCGCATTTGGCGATGCGCTGGGTGCTGCGCGATCCGGCGGTGACCTCGTCGATCACCGGGGCGCGTCGACCCGCGCAGGTCAGCGAAAACGCGCGGGCGGTCGGTTGGGATCTGGCGCCCGAGGAACTGACCGCGATCGACCGCCTGACCCGCCGGCTGAACTTTTTTTCCGTTTGATTTGCCGCCGTCGGCGCGTCCGGCTACCATGGGCCAAACCAGCTTCGGGTGAGCGATGGCCGGCATCTACCTGCATCTTCCGTTTTGTCGCAGCAAGTGCGGCTACTGCGCGTTCAATTCGCGCCCGCTGCCCGACGCGGCGACGCTCGACGATTATCTGGATGCCCTGGGCGACGAACTCGACCTGCGCGGTCCGCTGCTGGCCCAGGCGCGGATCGACACGCTGTACTTCGGCGGCGGCACGCCCTCGCTGGCCGCTCCCGAGCGCCTCGCCGCGTTGATCGACCGTTGCCGCGCGAGCGTGCGGGAGTTCGCCGACGATTGCGAAATCACCCTGGAGGCGAATCCGGAAACGTTGGACGCCGACAAGCTGGCCGGCTATCGCGCCGCGGGCGTCAACCGGCTGAGCCTGGGCGCGCAGTCGTTCGACGAAAAGGCGCTGGCGTTTCTCGAACGCGGCCACCGACCGGCGCAGGTGCGCGGGGCGGTGGACATGGCGCGCGCGGCGGGCATCGCCGAGGTCAACGTCGATCTGATCGTCGGTCTGCCGGAACCGCACACGGCGCGCTGGGAGGATGATCTTCAGCAAGCGCTGGCGTTGTCGCCACAGCACCTGTCGGTGTATCTGCTCAGCGTGGAACAGGGCACGCGCTTGCACGAGCGGGCGCACACCGGAACATTCACCCCGCTGGACGACGAGCGCCAGGCGGATATCTTCCTGGCCGTGCACGAGGCGCTCACCGGCGCGGGATTTGCGCACTACGAGGTGTCCAACTACGCGCGGCCGGGGTGCGCGTCGCGGCACAACAGCGCGACGTGGCGCGGCGAGGCGTACCTGGGCGCGGGCGCGGGGGCGCATTCGTTCTGGCCGCAGGAGGGGCGCGACACGCGCTGGGCGAACCTGGCCGAGCCGGGCGATTACCGGCAGCGCTTGCGCTGGGGCGAGGAGCCGGTCGAGTTCATGGAGGAGATAACGCCGCCCATGCGCCGGCGCGAACGATTGATGCTCGCCCTGCGCACCGCCGCAGGCGTCGATCCGCGCGAGTTCGCTCCGCATACCGATGCCCTGACCACCGCCCTGGAAACAATGCGCACCCGCGATTATTTTACCTACGAAAACGGCCGCTATCGTCCCACCCCCGCCGGGATGCTCCTTGCCGACGGCCTCGCCGTCGAACTCTGGGACGTGATGGAGTAACGGCAAGAAGCAGTTATTGGTGATAAGTGAATAGTAGCAAGTCGGCGGAAGCACACCGCTGTCATCCCGGACACCGATCCGGGATCTGGTGACGAGAAACACAAAGCAACCTCCAAAAATTTACCAGTTTGCTGGAACACCTTTTTAAGTGTTATAAATATCCGCCTTCCGGCAACCAAGAAAACAAGAAACAAAAGGAATATTCGCAACCCCTTGCAGGCGGAGCGACGGCATGGATCAAAAAACCAAAGAAGCCTTGGAACGCATCGAGCATTTGTATTTGGTTGAAGAGCCAAAGATCAAGAAAAAAGAAGATAAAATTAGTCTTTTGAAGGTAATTCGTGATCTGGCCAGTGAAAACAATTTGCAGCAGTGGGTGCATTTGGCGGTTGGAGACATTCATTGGTACGAGAAAGATTATCAGCCGGCACTGAAAGAATTTGAAAAGGCTTTGGCGATCATTCCAGAATTCGCTTATGCCTGGAACGATAAAGGGAACGCGCTTGATGATTTAGGACGTAAAGACGAAGCCTTAGCGGCATACGAGAGGGCGATCGAACTTGATCCGAAATTTTTCCAACCCTGGAACGGCCAGGGGAATGTGCTTTATGGACTGAAAAAATATGACGAAGCCTTAGCGGCTTTCGAGAAGGCGATTGAGCTTGATCCGAAATATGCTACTCCCAGGAACGGCAAAGGGAATGTGCTTTATGATTTGAAAAAGGATGACGAAGCTATAGCGGCTTATGAAAAGGCAATCGAGCTTGATCCTGACTATGGTTATCCCTATTACAGTCGCGGCATAATTTTTCAAGAAAAAGGTAAATGGCATGAAGCCAAAGCCGATTTTGAGAAATATCTTTCTTTGGAAGATGATGAGAGCTGGAAAAGAATGGCCGGATTACGGCTCAAACAAATTAATGAAAAAATAGCCCAGCAAGCAAAAACTCAAAGGAAGCCAAGCGAGAAAAAGCCAACCGAAAAAACGGACAAGCCGACTCCTGAGAAGAAAACGCCTGTTGAGGTCGGTATTGATTTCGCCGAACAATATCAGCGTTCCGGTCTGGCGGATATGGTTGAGGATCGACGAACAAAATTGGATGAGGTGATGGAAAAGGCACTGAATCCAGATCCTCAACTCAAGAGCGAGCGAATCAACAATTCGCTTCATGTATTACGCGATTGGAATTCCTACACACCGATTTTGCCTGCCAAATTTCGGCCGGACGATGATTTCGGCCCAATTGAGCGGCGAGGTGGGGGCTACTTTCTGGTCTGGCGCGGGTTCGGTGTTGTTATCGATCCGGGTCTGCATTTCATTACTCAACTTTATAATAAAAACCTGTCCATCGCCGATGTCAACGCTGTGGTAATCACACATTGCCACCTGGATCACACTCGAGATATCGAAGCGTTGGTCGACCTGAATTATCGCTATAAAAAATTTAAAGATAAAAAACCAAATGAGGAAAAAGCGGAGCCAGTCCACTTTTATTTGGGTAGTTCCGCGAAACACAAGTACCAAGAATATTTGAAAAGCTCTGGATGTTGTGCAAACCCTAAAATCCTAACCGGGAGTAAACGATACAGCATTACAGATTATTTAGATATCGTTGGGGTTGAAGTATTTCATGATGATATCGTGAGTAGAGATGAAGCAATCGGGTGCATTTTCGAGTTTAAGGATGAGGCTGGAACAGTCGTGCATCGCCTCGGTTTTACTTCGGATACACGTCAACATGAATCATTGGCCGGCAAATTTGAAGGGTGCAATGTTCTTTTAGCCCATCTTGGCACCACTGAGACTATCGGTGAAATTGAAACAGGATTACCCAACCACCTTGGCGTTATGGGTTGTTGCGATTTAATGATGAAGGTGAAGCCGAAGTTATTTATCGTCGGGGAGTTTGGCGAGGAATTGATCCAAGCGCGATTGAACATTTTGGAATTCATCGCGAAAAATAAACCGGAAGAAACAAAGAAAGTTCTGGCGGCCGATTCCAAATTATCGATCAAGTTTGGTGATGACCTGGAAGTGTTTTGCAACCATCCCGGTTGCGAATCAAACACTATTTCAATTGATAAAGTTAAACCGCTGTTGGGCGAGGACAGTCTATTCCGTTACTACTGCGGAAAACATTTCGCCTAAGTTATTCCCCCTCAATCATCCTGCGATTTGAGGACGGAGAGGAACGCCTTTTGCGGGATGGTCACCGAGCCGATCTGCATCATGCGCTTCTTGCCCTTTTTCTGTTTTTCGAGCAGCTTGCGCTTGCGCGTGATGTCGCCGCCGTAGCATTTGGCGGTGACGTCCTTGCGGTAGGCGCCGATCGTTTCGCGCGCGATGATCGTGCCGCCGATGGCCCCCTGGATCGGAATTTTGAACTGCTGGCGCGGGATGGCCTCGGCCAGGCGCTCGCAAATCTGCCGCGCGCGCTCGGTGGCCCGCCCCTTGAAAATGAGCACCGACAGCGCGTCGACCGGCTCCTTGTTGACGAGCACTTCGAGCTTCACCAGCTCGGTTTCGCGGTAGTCGATGAACTCGTAATCGAACGAGGCGTAGCCGCGCGAGATCGACTTGAGCTTGTCGTAGAAGTCGAAGAGCACCTCGGCCAGCGGCAGTTCGAAAATCAGCTCGACGCGCTTGGTGTCGAGGTAGGTCATGTTCTTTTGCGTGCCGCGCCGTTCGAGGCACAGGTTGATCACGCCGCCCAGGTACTCGCCGGGGACGATGAAGCTGGCGCGGATGTACGGCTCCTGCACCTTCTCGATTTTCATCGGCTCGGGGTAGTACACCGGATTGTCGACGATGATTTCCTCGCCGTTGTTGAGGGTTACGCGATACTGCACCGACGGCGCGGTGAGGATGATCGACTGGTCGAACTCGCGCTCCAGCCGCTCCTGGACGATCTCCAGATGCAGCAGGCCCAGAAAGCCGCAGCGGAAGCCGTGGCCGAGCACCGCCGAGGAATCCTTCGTGTAGACCAGCGAGGCGTCGTTGAGCTTGAGGCGCTCGATCGAGTCGGCCAGCTCGTCGTAATCGTCGGTGGACAGCGGATAGATCGACGAGTAGACGACCGGTTTGACTTCCTTGAAGCCCGGCCAGGGATCGGGCGCGGGATGGTCGTCGAGGGTGATCGTGTCGCCGGTGGCCGCCTCGCTGACGGTCTTCACGCCGGCGATGATGTAACCCACGTCGCCCGGGCCCAGTTGCGGCTGGCGCTGCAATTTGAGCTGGAAAAAGCCCACTTCCTCGACCCGGTGCACCGCGCCGGTGGAGAAGAAGCGGATGTGGTCGCCGGTTTTCACCTCGCCGGAGAAGTTGCGCACGTGCACCAGGACGCCGCGGTAGGCGTCGTATTTGGCGTCGAAAATCAGCGCGCGCAGGTGATCGTCCTTGGGCTTGGTCGGCGCGGGAATTTTATTGGCGATCGCCTCGAGAATTTCGGGCACGCCCTGGCCGGTCTTCGCCGAGCACAGCAGCGCGTCGTCGGGATCCAGCGCTAGGTCGTGGTCGATCTGATGCAGCACGGCATCGACATCGGCCGAAGGCAGGTCGATTTTGTTGATCACCGGAATGACCGTGAGGTTGTGCTCCATGGCCATGAACAAATTGGCCAGCGTCTGCGCCTCGACGCCCTGGCTGGCGTCGATAAGCAGCAGCGCGCCTTCGCAACTGGCCAGCGAGCGCGACACCTCGTAAGAAAAATCGACGTGCCCCGGCGTGTCGATCAGGTTCAGGCGCATCGTCCGGCCGTCCTTGGTCGTGTAGGGCAAGGTGACGGCCTGGCTTTTGATGGTGATGCCACGCTCGCGCTCGATGTCCATGTTGTCCAGGATCTGATCGCGGAATTCGCGATCGGGGATGCCCAGGGTCAACTGCAACATGCGATCGGCGAGGGTCGACTTGCCGTGGTCGATGTGCGCGATGATGCAAAAGTTGCGGATGTTTTCCAAATTTACTTCCTCGGTCGTTTCCAGGCGCCGCCCGATTCCATGCGTTTGCGGGTGCATTCGACGACGTCGGGCAGGTCGTCTTTGCTCATGGCCATCACCACTTTCGAGGCGACGCCGGAGAAAATGCCCAGGTCCAGACCGATGATCACGCGGTATTCGGCGAGGATGACGCCGGGCTCGATCTCTTCGAGCTGCCACCAGCCGTCGGACTTGGTCATGTATTTGTGCGGGCGATTTTCCACCAGCTTCCAGGTCATTTTATCGCGACCGGCGCTGATGGTGCTTTCGGTGGTGTAGGTCATGGTGGTCAGCGTCGCGTCCATGTTGAATTCGACGGTGAACACGCTGTTGCCCTGCTTCTTGAGCAAGGAGACTTTTTCCAGGCGCGGATAGATGTCCAGGTAGTTGCCGTAATCGGTGATCACCGACCAGAACTGCTCCTTGGTGCCCTTCATCACGCCGTAGGCCACGCCGTAGCCCTGCTCGCTGTTTTCATCGATCTTATTTTTTACGATGATCTCGCCTTTTTTTACGCGCGCCAGCTCATCGGCGGTGAGTTGGCTGCTTACCGGACCGGCCAACGCGGACGAAGCGACGGCCAGCAACAGAACGACGATCAACAGGACGGATAATTTCTTCGACATCGTGTTCTCCTTTGCGAGCGAAAATTTAACGTCCAAGACGGTAGCGGCGCGCCGCCTCGCGGTCAAGTCTGGTGTGCGATTTTCCGCCGGGGAGCGTCTCTTATAAGAACCTTTTCCCGCCGCGGTCGACGTGCTAGCATGAACGCATCCGTCAGCAAGTGCAATCCACACCCAGGCAACCGAAAGAGTCCGACAGGTAAATAACCACGAAAGGAGGAGCGCCATGCCCGGCATCGTCTCGTACGGAGCCTATGTGCCCGCGCGCCGATTGCAGCGGTTGGCCGTGTTTTCCGCCGTCGGGTGGTACAGCCCCGCCATCATGATGATGGCCATGGGCGAACGGTCGTTGTGCAACTGGGACGAGGATGCGTTGTCCATGTCCGTCGAAGCGGCCCGCAACTGTCTGCGCGGCCTGGACAAGCGGCGGGTCGACGGCGTGTATCTGGCCGGCACGACCTTGCCCTACGCCGACCGGCAAAACGCTGGGATCGTCGCGGCGGCGCTCAATCTGTCGAGCGAACTGGCCGCGGTCGATTTCACCGGCTCGCAGAAAGCGGGAATCAGCGCGTTGATCGCCGGCCTGCAGGCGGTGAGCTCCGGCGAGCGGCAAAGCGTGCTGATCGCGGCGGGCGACCGGCGGCCGACGCGGGCGGGCAGTTTTACCGAGTTGTACTTCGGCGACGGGGCCGGGGCGCTGTTGCTGGGCGAGGACCCGATCGCCGAATACGCGGGTTCCTACGCGCTGGCGCACGATTTCGTCGACCACTATCGCGGCGCGGACGCGCGCTACGACTACGGTTGGGAAGAGCGGTGGGTGCGCGACGAGGGCTACGCCAAGATCATCCCCCAGGCGATCGCCGGGCTGCTTAAGAAGCTCGGCTGGTCGGCCGGCGAGGTCGCGGCGTTCGCGTATCCATGTTATTTTACGGGCGCGCACAAGGCGATCGCCAAGAAGCTCGGCCTGCAACCGGGGCAGGCGATCGACAATTTTCACAACAACCTGGGCGAGACCGGCTGCGCGCATCCGCTGTTGCAACTGATCGCCGCGTTGGAAAAAGCCAATCCGGGCGACAAGGTGATCGTCGCCGGCTTCGGGCAGGGCTGCGACGCGGCGGCGTTCACGGTGACCGAGCGCATTGCGGCGGCACAGGCGCGGCCCGGCCTGAGCGCGGCGTTGGCGCACCGGGTGGTCGAGGAGAATTATCAAAAGGCGTTGGCCTTCACCGAGCGCATCGAGGTCGAGAGCGGCATTCGCGCCGAGGCGCCGACGCAAACGGCGCTGACCGTCTTGTGGCGCAAGCGCAAGATGCTGCTGGGGCTGGTCGGCGGCAAGTGCAAGGCGTGCGGCACGCCGCAGTACCCGGCGCAGGACATCTGCGTCAATCCGGCCTGCAACGCGTTTCATCAACTGGAGGACTACGAGTTCGCCGAGCGCCCCGCGGTGATCAAGGCGTTCACCGGCGATCTGCTGGCGGTGACGATCGAACCGCCGGCGGTGTACGGCCTGGTGCAGTTCGCCGGCGGCGGGCGGATGGTCGCCGATTTCACCGACTGCGAATTGCACAAACTCAAGGTCGGCCAGTCGATGCGGATGGTCTTTCGCAAGCGGTACCACGACGCCGAGCGAGGCTTTACCGGATACTTCTGGAAAGCCACGCCGACCGGCGAAACGGCGAAGGGAGGTGCGTGATGGCGACGGGCATTCGCGACCGGGTGGCGATTCTGGGCATGGGCTGCACGCGCTTCGGCGAACGGTGGGAAGCGGGGGCCGAGGAATTGATGGTCGAGGCCTTCGAGGAATGCCTGGCCGACGCGGGCGTGGAGAAAAATGAAATTCAGGCCGCGTGGCTGGGCACGTTCTTCGAGGAAATCAACGTCGGAAAAAGCGCGTTGCCGCTGGCGATGACGCTGCGCCTGCCGCGCATTCCGGTGACGCGGGTGGAGAATTTCTGCTCCACCGGCACCGAGGCGTTTCGCGGCGCGTGCTACGCGGTGGCCTCGGGCGCCTACGACATCTGCCTGGCGCTGGGCGTGGAAAAACTCAAGGACACCGGCTACGGCGGGCTGCCCAACAGCGGCTCGAACGCGGGCAGCCTCACCTGGCTGTGGCTGCCCAACATCACCGCGCCCGGCGTGTTCGCCATGCTGGCGCCGGCCTACAGCGCCAAGCACGGCATCGAGGCCAAGAACGTCAAAGAGGCCATGGCGCACGTTTCGGTGAACAGCCACGCCAACGGCGCGCTCAACCCGAAGGCGCACCTGCGCAAACCGGTGACGGTCGACCAGGTGCTCAACGCGCCGATGGTCGCGCATCCGCTGGGGCTGTTCGACTGCTGCGGGGTGTCCGACGGCGCGGCCTGCGCGATCGTGACGACGCCGGAAATCGCCAAGGCGCGCGGCAAGCACGATCTGATCAGCGTCAAGGCGTTGCAGCTTTCGCTGTCCAACGGCGAGGAACTGAGCTTTGACAACTGGGACTACGACCATTTTCCCACGACCGAGCGGGCGGCGTTGGCGGCCTACAAGGAAGCGGGCATCGACGATCCACGGCGCGAAATCAGCATGATGGAACTGCACGATTGTTTCTCGATCACCGAGTTGATCACCTACGAGGATCTGCACATTTCGCCGCGCGGCGGCGCGGTCAAGGACGTGCTCGACGGCTTTTTCGCGCGTACGGGCAAGGGCGTGCCGGCGCAGGTCGACGGCGGGCTCAAGACGTTCGGGCACCCGATCGGCGCGTCGGGCCTGCGGATGATTTACGAGATGTATCTGCAGTTGCTCGGGCGTGCGGGCGACCGGCAATTGGACGAGCCGCGCATGGGGCTGACGCACAACCTGGGCGGCTTCCCGTTCATGAACGTGGCGGCGGTGACGATCACCGGTCGATACGAGGGGTGAGATGAGGCGCTACATTCATGCGAAGATCGGCGAGGAAATTCGCGCCATCGGCGGCGCGTACACGGTCTTGCGCGAGGAACGGTTTCCCTGGCGCGGGCGCGAGGTGCTGGTGGTGATCGGCGCGGCGCGCTTCGACACGAGTTGTTGCGGCGTGGGCGGTTGCGGCTATGCGCAGGCGCAGGGGTACGTCGTCGAGGATCTGCGCACGGAAAACGCGCTGTTGGTCGAGCCGATCGCGCCGCCGGACCGTGAGGAACTGGCCGTGGCGATCAAACAACGCACGCACGTGTTGCAGGTGCAGTTCCGGGAGGATTGATCACGCCTTTGCGTCGAAGTTGCAGTTGTCGTCGTCGACCGGCAGGTTGAATTCGTACCACAGGCTGAGCATGCCGTCGCTCTCGATGCGCGTTTGCATGTCGCCGTGGCCGTACTCCTGATGGCCGCGATGGAACAGATTCAGCATTGCTTTGTTGCCCTTGAGCACGTCGGCGCGGAAGCCGACGATGCCGTTGCGGCGCGCGATTTCGGTCAGGTGAAACAGCAGCGAACGCGCCACGCCCAGACCGCGATAATCCTCGCGCACGGTGAAGGCGACCTCGGCCAGGTTGTCGTAGGGGCTGCGTTCGTAGGTGCCGATGCCGATGATTTTTTTGCGGCCTTCCTGCCCGGCGGTGGCCACCAGCGAAAGACGGTTGCAGTAATCGACCAGGGTGAGCCGATGCACGCGCCGGTGCGGGAAGCGCTGATTGTGGCCCATGAAGCGCGAGAACTGATCTTCCTCGGACAAAGAGTAAAACAGCTCCTGCAGGCGGTTTTCGTCGCTGGGACGAATCGGGCGCAGGGTGATTTTCTCGTCGCCGATGCGCACGTCGACCTTCCAATGCTCGGGATCGATCACCTCGACGCTGGGCAGGTTCTGATCGCGATAGACGTACTTGAGGCGCTTGGCTTCCTCCAGCAACGCGGGGCGAAAATCCGGATGCGCGACCTCGATCAGGGCCATGGCGCGTTCGCGGATCGTCTTGCCGTACAGGTAGGCGATGCCGTACTCGGTGACGACGAAGTGCACGTCGCCGCGCGTGAGGGCCACGCCGGAGCCGGGTTCGAGGGTTGCGACGATACGCGAGATTGCGCCGCCCTTGGCCGTCGAGGGAATGGCGATGATCGGCTTGCCGCCCGGCGAGCGGGCCGCGCCGCGAATGAAATCGACCTGCGAGCCGAAGCCGCTGTAAAAGCGCGTACCGATCGAGTCGGCGCACACCTGGCCGGTCAGGTCGACCTGCAGCGCGCTGTTGATCGCGGTCATCTTCGCGTTGCGCGCGACGATGGCCGGATCGCTGACGTAATCGGCGGGATAGAGCTGGATCTTCGGGTTGCGGTGCAGGTAATCGTAGATGCGCCGCGTGCCCATGACGAACGAGGCGATGCAGGCGTCCGGGTGCAACTCTTTGTTCTCGTTGGTCACCGCGCCCGATTCGATCAGGTCGATCAGGTTGTCGCTGAACATCTCGGTGTGGATGCCCAGGCCGCGCTTGTCGAGCAGGTAGGGCAGGATCGCGTTGGGCGTTTTACCGATGCCGATCTGCAGCGTCGCGCCGTCCTCGATCAGGCGCGAAACGTGGTAGGCGATCTGCCGCGCGGTTTCGTCGGGCTCGGGGCTGTGCCATTCGATCAGTTCCTCTTCGTAAGGGATGAGCGCGTCGATCGTCTCGATGTCGATTTCGCTCTGGCCGTGCACCCAGGGCATGTACGGATTGACCTGGGCGATCAGGTAATCGGCCTGGCGCGCGGCGGCCATCACCGCCTCGACCGAAATGCCCAGGCTGCAAATGCCGCGTTCGTCGGGCGGGGAGATCTGCAGCAGGGCGATGTCGATTTTCACCTCGCCGCCGCGAAAGATGCGCGGGGCTTCGCTGAGGTAGATCGGCGTGTAATCGGCCAGCCCCTCGGCGACCATGGTGCGCGTATCGGCGCCGATGAAAAAGGCGTTGAAACGCACGTGATCGACGAAGCGCGGATTGTCGAAGGTGATGTTGCCGGTCGAGAGCAGATGGATGATCTCGACGTCGGAAAGGTTGAACGCGTAGTCGTACAGCGCGCGCATCAGGTACTGTGGTTCGGCGCAGGCCGAGGCGACGAAAACGCGGTGGCCTTTGCGGATGTGCGTGAAGGCAGCGGCCGGCTCGGTGATCTTGTGCGCCCAGGGCGCCAGACTCCGCCGCCACTCCGCCATGTCGGATAATCGTTTATTCATCATGTTCATTTCGGTTGCACTAGTTGGTTTTTACGCGCCGATCATACGTCAATTCCAGGGTCGTCACCAAGTGAGACAGCACGCGGTTGACCGGCGTGTCCACTCCCACTTGCTCGCCCAAACGAACGACCGCCCCGTTAATATACTCTATTTCGGTGCGTCTTTCACGCAAAATATCCATCAGCATGCTGGAACGATTCTCGCCGGTCAGCTCGGCGGTGCGCACGGCGCGTTCGATCATCTCGTCCGCGTCGAGCGTGACGCCCTGAACCGCCGCGACGGCCACGGTTTCCAGCACGGCCGCGCGCATCAGCTCGCGGGGCGGAGCCAGGTCGGCCAGCGCGCCGTTGCGCACGCGCAGCAACGCGGTCTGCGCGTTGATCGCCGCGTTGACGCACAGCTTCTGCCACAGCAGCTCGTTGATGTTCACCGCGACGGTCGTGACGATGCCCGCGTGGCTGAGCACCTCGGCGATTTCCAGGGCCGGCTCCTCGTCGATGTCGGCGGCCGGGCCGATGAAGGTCTGTCCTTCGCCGGCGTGAATCACCACGCCCGGTTCGACGAGGTTCGCCCCGAGGGTCGTTGTGCCGGCCAGAATCCGCATGGGGGGCACGCGGCGGGCGATGACCTCGACGTTGCCGATGCCGTTTTGCAGCGTGAGCACCTGACCGTTGGCGAAGACGCTTTCGTGCTGCGCGAGGGCCGCGCCGGTGTCGTAGGCTTTGACGCACACGAGAATCAGATCGGCCGGGGCGCACTCGCGGGCGTCGAGCACGGCAGGCACGAACACGCGCATGCTGCCGCGCACGCCCTCGATGCTCAAACCGTGTTCGTTGATCGCCTCGGCCTGACGGGCATGATGCGCCACGATGGTCGCGCGCAGGCCGCCTTCCTGCAGGTAGCCGGCCAGCAGCGTCCCCATGGCTCCGGCGCCGATCACCACGACATGCACGGTATGCAATCCCTCCCACGGATGAAACGAAGCACATTGTACACGAACGGAGCACCGGTTTGTACGGGGAAAGTTAGGCGATTACGGCTGATTGGTGATCGGCAGCGTGGTTTCCTGCAATCCTTTGCTTTGCGGGAAGGCGGCCGGCGTGCCTTCGATCCGCACGGACTTGATGCGCACGCAACGGCAGCAGCGACCGCTACGGCCGGACGGCGGCTGACTGACCGGGGGCATGGTCGAAAAATCGAAAGGCGGCTTGATCACCGGCGGCAGATTGAGGTTCGGATCGCGTTCGGGCGGTTCGGCGCCGGCGGGCATGCGCGGCGAATTGACCACCGGACGGTTGGTCCACGGATCGTAGGGCTGGGCCTCCAATTCGTGTTCGTTGCCCACGGTCATCGGCTGTGTTTCGATCAGTTCGAAGACCTGCCCCCGGCCGGATTCGGTCGGAACGGTTACGGCAAGCAGTTCCTCGGCGGAGGGGGTGTTGTACAGCTTGAGCAGGATCAGGCCGAGCGCGACGATCAACAGCAGGTAGACCAAGCCCACCAAGACCGTGAATCCGTGTGAAGACTGGCGATTTTCGTTTTTCATCTACTTTAACGTATCGGCATGCGCCGCACACATGGTTACCTCATTTTAGAGCACTTTCCGGTGCTTGCCAAGAATTTTAGCGTAACGGCGCCGATACAAAACCAGACAACGGCTGATACGGAAATGCTGATTTTCCCGATTTTTTCGTCCGCCCGGGACGATCAACGGCGCTTGCGTCAGGTTCGTTTGCGAACGACCCGTCCGGAAGATTTCGTATGTGTCTTTGGTTGCGTCGGGGGCGGCGGAATCGTGATATTGGTTGCCGGTTCCGGCGTGGGCGTGGTGACGGTCACCGTGGGCATTTGCGGTTTGCCGACCTTGGGACGATCGCGGAAGGGATCGTAATTGTCCGAGGCCTGCTCGGCGACTGTGGCCTTGGCTTCATCTTGGAATAAAGCGCTGAAAAAACCGTCGTCGCCGCAACGGTCCGCGATGAACTGTTTGTAAACAATCAATCCGACGATCGCGGCCAGCGTCAAATACACCAGCAACTGGGGAAGGCTGACGCCTTTTGAAAAATTGGACCTCGGATTCGGCATGTCGTTCCTATACAAGATTTCAGCTTACTTGTCGTTGTGTATAGGATCATTATTTGGTGATGTAATCAAACCCTTTTTTTAGAATTTTTCGTCCGCCCGGGACGATCAGCATTTGCCTCACTTCTTTTTCGGCGGCGGCGGGGTCGGCGTTCGCCGTAGGGGCAGCGGCTTGTCGACCGTCGGCGTATTGGTCACCGTGGGCATCTGAGGGCTGCCGACCTTGGGACGGTCACGCCAGGGATCGTAAGGCGGCGGGGTTGGCGTCGGTTTAGGCGTGCGCTCGGCCGGCGCAGTCCGCGCCTCGGGGGCAATGGGCACCGGATCGCCGAAGACGTCGAATTGTCGATCGAGGAAAACCTTGAAAATCAGCCAACCCATTGCCAGGCCGACGCCCACGGCAAAGAGAATCATCCAGATATTGATGGGTTCGCCGGTTTTCGGTTTGTCGTTCATGATGCGCTCAATGTAGCAAATCCGGGGGCGACGGTCGAGGGAGATCGATCATTCGGGCAGGCGCGGCCACTCGGGCAGCGGCGGATAGGGATCGGGCTCCAGCGGCAGTAACGGGCGATAAAGACCGGCCGGCATGACGCCGCCGTCGGTGGCGATCATCGTCTGGCCGCTGTGGGCGACGTAGCCGATGACCAGCGAGCGATAGAGATTATCGCCGATGATGTCCGCCCCGCGCCGGGTGGGGTGGGTCATGTCGCCGGCGCACAGCTTCGGTTTGGCCGCGTACCATTTGGCCATCGAGCCCTTGCCGCCCATCGACTGATAAGTGTTGAAGAACGCGCACCCGGCCTTGAGCGCCGCGCGCCGTTGGGTGTCGACCAGCCGTGGGATGATCGGCTTGGTGGTCAGCACGCCGTCGACCCGCGCCGCGCGATCCAGCGGCGACATCACCAGGCACGAGGCTTCGGGCACGGCCGCGCGGATGCGCTGGAGCACGGCCAGGTAATCCTGCTCGACCTGATCCATCGGCCGCCCGTCGTCCTCGGATTCGTTGGTGCCGAAGTTCAGGACGATCAGATGCGGTTTGCGCAAGCGGAGTTGCTCGGCCCAGAACGCGCCGTTGAGCCGGTCCAGCGTGCGCGCCCGCGCGCCGTTGATGCCCAACGTGTCATAAACGATGCCCGGCATGTCGCGTTCCAGCACGCCGCCGAACACGCGCACCACGCCGTCACCGGCGCATTGCAGGCGAATCTTGTGCGGACCGTCGGGTACGCGCACGGTGTGCAGGCCGCTGCGCACCTGCGGACTGGCGGTCGATACGCGCCCGAAGGGCTTGCCGTCGACGAACAGGTCGAACGAACCGCCGCCGGGCTGGCGCAGGTAGTGAATCTCGAAACGGCCGACGTTGCGCCCGTACTCGCCGTTGTGATTCGTGCCCCATTCGACCCACTCGCTCGTGGTGTAGCCGTCGAAGGCGTAGCCGCCCAGGCCGAAGAAATACTGGCCCTGCGCATGCTTCATGATGCCGTCGATCCGCCAGGAGCCCGACGTGCGGTAGGTGACGTCCCAATGCTGGTACCAGCGCCACGGCTTGCCGGCGAGCATGTAACCGTGGCCCGAATCGCCGAAGAGCGTTTGCAGCCGCCGCCGCGCCTGGCCGGTCAGAAAGTCGACGACCACCAGCGAATCGCCGAAATGCAGAATGCGGGTGATCGCCCCGGGCTCTTTGTTTTTCGTGCGCGCCAGCGCCTCGTAGAACGAACGCATGGCCAGCCCGGTGGGGTCTTCGATCGGCTGCAGCGAGCCGGTGAGGTCTTCGCTGTCCAGATCGATGCCGACCACCTTGGCCGCGTCGCGCAAGGTGACGTTGGGGGCGACGGTTCGCGTCGTTTCCGCCGGGATGTCGTCGCGGTCGATGACCACCGGATTGCGGGAGATGATCGAAATGCCTTGGCTCGGTTGGAATTTCAGCGAAGCCAGCAGGTCGCGCGGATCGCGGTTGAAGCCGGCGATCGCGCACAGAACGAGAAACCACAAGATCGCCTGGGCGGTCTTGCCCGTCAGCGCCGGAAGCGGCGTTTGCGGATTTTTTTCGGTTTCCCGTCGGCTCAACCAGGCCCCCTAAAACTGGTAGTAGATGAACGGGACCACTTCGCTACTGGCGACGGAATATAACACGATGATCAGCAGGAACAAAACCAGCCCCTGCGCGTGCGCCGGCAGCCGCATGAACTGTCCACGCACGACGTTTTCCCATTTTTCCGGTAGCCAATGCAAGGCGTAACCGAGGGCGAGCACCACGGCGATCTGCGGGGCCAGATTGGGGATGCCGCCGACGAAGGTGAACAGCACGCGCAACAGGTCCAGCGCGCCGCTCATCGTCTCGGCGCGGAAGAAGATCCAGGCCAGGCAGACGAACTGGAAGGTGAGGAAACCGGTCAGGAATTTCCCCCACCACGACGCCGGATGCTCGCGGCCGGTCGCGCGCTGAATCAGGCGGGTGAAGGTCATCGCCACGCCGTGCATCGTGCCCCACAGCACGAATTTCCACTCGGCGCCGTGCCACAGGCCGCACAGGAGCATCGTCAGCCAGAGATTCAAATAGGTGCGCCAGGCGCCGTGCCGGCTGCCGCCCAGCGGAATGTACAGGTAGTCGCGGAACCAGGTCGACAGACTGATGTGCCAGCGCCGCCAGAAGTCGCGCGGGTCCAGCGCGATGTACGGCCGGTCGAAGTTGAGCGGGATTTTATAGCCCAGCAGCAGCGCCGAGCCGATGGCGATGTCCGAATAGCCGGAAAAATCGCAGTAGATCTGCATCGCGTAGCCGTAGATCGCCGCCAGCACCTCCCAACTGGTGTACATTTCAGGCAGCGAAAACACGCGGTCGACCAGGTTGATCGCCAGGAAATCGGCGATGACCACCTTTTTAAACAGCCCGGCCATAATCAGCCACAGCGCGCGGCTGCCTTCCTCCTCATTCAGGCGCGGTTGGTTGTCGAACTGCGGCAGCAGGTCGGCGGCGCGCACGATCGGCCCGGCGACAAGCTGCGGGAAGAAGCTCACGTACAGCAGGTATTCGTGATAACGGTACGTCGGCTGCAGCTTGCCGCGATACAGGTCGATGATGTAGCTCATCGTCTGGAAGGTGTAAAAGCTGATGCCGACGGGCAGGATCACGTTCAGCCGCAGCCGGATCGGATCGAGGCCGAACCACTGCACCGCCTCGGAAATGTTGACCAGGAAAAAGTCGGCGTATTTGAAAATCGCCAGAATGCCGAGGTTCACCGCGATCGACACGGCCAGCAGCAACTTGCGTTTGAGACGATGGTCGGTCAGCGACATCGTCCAGCCGAGGAAGAAATCCAGCGACGAGGAAAACCAGATCAGCAGCAGGAACGTGGGATTCCAATTGGCGTAGAAGAAATACGAGGCGGCCAGCAAAAACAGCATCCGCACCAGGCGCAATCGGGCCAGCGCCCAAAACAGGACGAAGACCACAATCAAAAAAATGCCGTATTGCACGCTATTGAATAACAACACCGTCTCCGTAAACGAGGGCGAATTGTAGCAGACCTACTCGTTTGTGGGCAGGTTTTTAATGGAATCTGTCATCTTGAAAACGGCGGTCATTGTAGAGGGAAGATGATCATGGGACAAGGAAAAGGAAACGTTTATAATTTGTGGCAAGATATTTATAATTCGAGCAAAAATAATTTGAAAATAATTATTGAGAAATTAGGGCATTAAACTTAAATTCAACAATATATCTTCATCATTTAACAATTGGAGTCTGAGATGTCATCCATTGATAAATATGGTTTATGGATCTATGCAATTCATAGAAAAGATAAAAGATTGTTGGATAAAAAGTATTTTATTTATGGTTATACGATTCCACTCGATAATTACTGGCCAAGTCTAATGAACCAGGAAATGAAAATACCATTTTTAAATGGGGACCCACATGAGCTTGAAATCATTGAAATCCAAAGAATGCTTTCTAAAGATGAGTATGACAAGCTGTTAATTAACCTACGTACAAATCATGTTTTTAATAGAGAATTCAACGAAACCACTGATTTGGAAATCAGAGAAGAATTTGTGCATCGTCCCTTCGTTCTTCAATTTGCTCAAAAATATTTTCATGATATCAATTTTCACTCGGCTCCGGAAAGCATTGCTCCTTTTTTATCAACTGTTGAATCATTTATTCTTCTCAATAAACGAAAGTTACTTGAAGAAGCCATCGGTAAGGCTGAGCTTGAATTAGAATCCAAAGACTATATTAATCGTTTGCTCTGGATGTTACATCAACTTAAAAATAGGACAGGCTTGGATTTTGAGAATCAATCAGTGGTACGCATAGGTAACTTTGAATCTTTCAATTTCCCTCTTGGCTCGATTTCAGAGAAACCACCAATCGATATTATACCTAATATGGATGTTGATGAAAATAGTTGGGCTAGTCGATCTGTGACTATTAAGAGAAAGGGAAGATTATCAGAAGCGAAACACTGGGTTCATATTATTTTGCGAAATGGTGGCGAAGTAGTTCTTGATAAAATTGCATCACTTTCTCCTGGAGAGGTTGAAATAATTCCTTTTAAAGCCCAAGAAATTATTTCAGAATGTGAAGCATGGTTGTTTAGTGATGATAGTAATGAAATAATATATTACATAAAATATGTAATCATGAATAGTTTCCAACAAATTTCAACTCCAATTGTGAGCCGAAAAAGAATTATCGACAAATTTTCGCAAAAGATACGTTCGGATAAAAAATACGAGAAATATGCCGAAGAGCTTGAAATTACTGAAACGTTCGGTTCTAAAATATCCACAAACATAATTGGAAATAAATTAAGTCCATGGGTTTCTAGTGCAAATGAAATATTAAAACATATAAAACCGTTAATTTTAGAGCCAAAAACAGGTCAATTATTCTATGGTCGTTTGGAAGGTGAAGCAAAAGCAATACTTCATCTAAGAAAAGTTATAGACAATAAAGATAACAGTGAAGTAATTCTTACTGACCCATATTTTGATGAAGTAGCTTTTACGAAATTGCTTATAAGGCTTGAAAATCAAGCAAGAAAAATTACTATAATAACATGTGGTGGATCAAAAAGTGACCAGCGTATAAAAAAAATTAGTCGCCTATGCAATGAGTACCAATCACTTCTGCCCAGAACTTTTAAGTTAATATCGTTAACTCATGGTAATGAACATGCATTTCACGACCGCTATCTTCTTTGCATTAGGGAAAATGACGCTCCTTATGTATATATTCTTTCAAACAGTATTAACAATGCAGCTAATGATGCACCTCTTTGTGTTGTCAAATTAGACAATGTACTTGCTAGGGAGGTTTGTGAGTATCTACGCGGATTAGAAAAAGGTATAGATATAACGGCTCCAGATCGTAATAATTTGAATATTTTGAAAATATGGCCAATTATAGATAATAGACAAGAAAGAAATTGTTATAATCAAGAAGGCTCCTTTGGGCGATCTTATAAGTTCCCCTTTTGGGAGACTGCAATTGACTGGTTACTGGATCTAAGCCCATTCAATGAGCATGATCGAGAAGATCTGGCCCGTAAAGCAGGAATTCTTCTTGAGTGTGAGTGCTGGTATTTCGATTACGAAAATGTGAAAAAAAAGTTGGATAAGTTAATTGAAACTAATTCATTGCCTTCAAATAAGGAGGAAATCGCTCGCCTATTGGCCTCAATTGAAGAAATATTAGCAAGGACTTCGGAAGAATGGGAAGTAAAGGAGAATCTAACGATATTATTAGATATGGCAATGAACGTTACAACTGGCCTAGATTTAATTAAGGAGATTGCCTCACAATATTCAAAAGATGAGATCACGATGACAAAATGGGGAGGTTCTTTATCTGATAAAGACCATTTAGTGAAATATTATTATGAACAAACAGAAATTTCGTTGAGCCTGATAAAAGAAATCGATCACTATTTCCAGAATTTCTTTGATTTGTTTCCTAAACCATATGGCCTTTATCGCATTGTTATTTCTTTTACAGTAAAATTCCCGGAACAAATTGTTAAATGGATCGGTTCTTTAGTGGAACCGAAATTACGTACCTTTGCTTTCGCTACAATTATCGACTCCGTTTCAAAAAATGATATTCGAGAACTTATTCCTCATTTATTGAAAAGCGAAAAAATATTTTTGAAAATGTTGGGAGCTGCAGGTCTTCACATAAGAAACGAAAGGAGCAAGAATTATAATTATTCTTTTAAAGAAGCTGTTCAATTACTTCAACAGAGTGGATATGATGGACAAGATATTGTTTGGATAATGGCTTATCGTATTGGTCAGTATCGAGATTGTTTATACAGATCAAAGCGTTCTGGCTTGGAGTCTGAGGAATACAAACAAGCAGAAGCAGATTTGGCTAAATTCTATAAGGATATCGCCGAAATATGGCCAGATACTCCATTGTCGGAAAAGGCTTATTCAAACTTAGAAGAAAGTATTCGAAGAAATAGTCGGGATAGGTTTATAATTGCGGATTATCTTAATAAAAAGACAGGCGGTTCGCACTGTCATTCTGCGGAACGATTATTTGGAAAATGTGTAGAAGATCTAGAAACTACGATTGGTCGAGATTTGAAGGATTTACATGAGGAATTTAATTTAACAGGACATGATGAATACAGTATTATCGAGTATGGAGCTTTGGCTTTTTATCGATTGAATATAGGTCGAGTTCCACAACGATTTCGAAATAGGTACGAAAAACACCTTGATTTACTTACAGCGATCATTTCTCGCCCCTTTGCGAAAAGGAAAGATTCCATACTCTGGAAAAACTGTATTGGTAGGTGCGCAGCATCATTATTGTTTGGATTTGAAATTGCGTATTCGGCTTTTAACTCCAATGAACATGAGAAGCTTGATGCCATGGTCCAGTGGCTAATCGAAAAGACACATATATTATTTATATGTGAACAAAAAGAATGGTCTGATGTTGGAGGATTACTTGGTCAGCTAGCGCGCACTGCCGCAGTTGCGGCGATTTCCTTGGTTGATTCTGATACTACCCAAGAGATTGCGATTAGCGTTTCAAGCAATGAAAAACTAGATTCATATTTTAGGGCTTGTTTTTCAATTGTTCATCCTATTTCATTTGCTGCACATCCTAAGCAAGCGATGGAATTAATTCAATTCCAACGGGAAATAAAAGGTGAATTTCAGGTACATAGATATTTCAATTTATTGGATTATTTTATTGGTCGAGCAGCTTTGACAAATGCCATTAGTAATGATGAGATAATGAAAGAAATATCAGCAGGCCTTAATGAATTCAACGATATTAGCGAAAAATGGATTCAATATTTCAATATTGTATGGCTGGCATTGCAGGGTAATGAAGATGCAGTGTCAGAAGTTTTGCATTTTGCTGAGGCGGCTAATACATTTTGTGTTAACATAATAAAAGGCAAAGGAAGTGAATTAAAATAGGCAACTTCATTTTTATTGTAACTTATAGATGTTCAACTAATTTTATCTGTGATTATTCCTTCGCCGGCAAAGGAAGATAGGGCCGGACGGCCTCGGCGATCACCTGTTGGCCGCAGGCGTTGGGATGGCCGAAGTCGGTCGAGAACCACAGCCAGCCGCCGGGGCTGGAATTGAGCGTCGCCGCGCCGAGCCACTGAATCAGGAACTTGCGGCACTGGGCGTATTCCGGTGCGGACTTGATCGTCTCCACCTTCTGAAACAGCAGCGGGAAGGTGTTGATCACCGTGACGTTCTCCTGCTTGCCGACGGCGAACATCGCCTGCCGGTATTCCTCGAAGAAGCAGCCGATGGAAACCAATACGATCGGCGTGTCGTGTTCGCGCGCCTGGGCGATGAACGTTTTGAGGTTGCGTCCGTACTCGGCCAGCGGCACGCGGCGCAGGGCGTCGGCGGCCTGCGCGGGCGTTTTCTCGTCGGGCGATGGCTCGCTCATTTTCTCGGCGATGAGCTTGACCGCCACGCGATACAGCGCGGTTGCGCGCAGCTTCTGCTTCCACGATTTTTCCGGCGGCGCGACGATGCGGTCGCCGGGCATCAATTCGGCGTCGGTGCGCCCGCGCGCGTGGGCGGTGGGCGAAAAGGCGGTGTCCAGCTCGTCGTTGCGGCCGTAGGCGACCAGCAGAATGTCCGGCTGCAACTTCCAGACTTCGGGCAACAACAGCAGACCTTGATGCGAACTGTAGCCGGGCACGCCGAGGTTGAGCACTTCGGCGTCGAGCCCTTCGCCGCGCAGCATGCGCTCGAGCACCTGCGGCCACGCCTCGTCCATTTCCACGTCCCAGCCGAAGGTCGCGCTGTCGCCCAGCGCCACGATGCGTAGCGGCTTTTTCGCGCCGAACGGATCGTCGCGGTAGCCTTGCTCGTTGATCGCGACTTCGTAGGTCGCGCCGCTGGCCTGCCATTGCGCGGCGTAGTTGCCGAACAGACCCATGCGGATCGTCGCGCGCGCGCCCGGCTGGAGCGCATGAATGCGCGTCGGGTGGCCCGTATAGATATTCTCATAGGCGTCGGCGGCGGGGTGACGCACCATGCGCGAGGCGATCAGGTTCAGCCCGAGCAACGTGGCGGCCAGCATGACCACGGCGAAGAGGATTTTTTTCCCGCGCTTCACGCGTCGCCCTCCAGGGCCTCGCGGTAGAGGTTGGTCATCGAATGGTCGATCTTCAATTCGTCGAGCAAATCGACCAGGCGCTGCAGACGCGCGACGCGCACCTCGTAGGTATTCGCCTCGTCGGCGCTGTACCATTGGCACCAGTGCTCGGGTTTGGGCAAGACGATCCCGAAGCGCGCGGGGTCTTTTTCCAGTTCGCACTGGGCGACGACGATGCAGGTCGAGGCGGCGCTGACCTTGTCGATCAGCGCGCGATGCTCGCGCAGGAAGTCGCAGGTTTGCGCGAAGGACTCTTCGCTTTCGCCGGGAAAGCCGACGATCAGGTTGATCATCACCTGCAAGCCGGCGTCCTTGGCGCGACGCAAAACGGTCGCGGCGTCGGCGGCGACGAACCGCTTGCCCATGCGCTTGAGCACGTCGTCGGAAAAACTCTCCACGCCGAACACGAGCGTCACGCAGCCGGCCCGCTTGAGCAGCTTGAAGTCCTCGGCGGTCATGTCGGTGCGCACGAGGGACTGACCGGTCCAGGCGATGCGCTCGTTGTGTTCGACGATCAGCCGGCAGAATTCGCGCAGCCGCGCCAGGTCGGCGTTGACCAGCAGATCGTTGAACGAGAAGGCGAACGCGCCGTACAGTTTCTTCAGGCGTTGCACCTCGGCCAGCACGCGCGCCGGCGAGTGGGCGCGGTAGCCCGGGACCATGCGGTGGTCGTTGCAGAAGGCGCAACGGTTGATGCAGCCGCGGCCCAGCATCAGCGGGAACTGATTGGTGCGGTAGCGATGCAACGGCAGATCGCTGTAGTCGGGCGCGGGCAGATCGTCAAGCTGCTTATGGAGCGGACGTTCGCCGTTGCCGATCCACTGTCCGTTGCGCCGGGCGACGACGCCGGGCGCCTGCGCGGGATCTTCGCCTTCGTCGGCCGCGCGCAGCAGTTCGACCAGCGACGCTTCGCCTTCGCCGACGACCAACAGGTCGGCCGCGTCGCCCCCGACGCGTTCGCGGTCGGCTGGCCAGTGCACGCCCGGGCCGCCCAGGACGATCGTCGTGGCGGGCAGGCGCTGTTTGATTTTTTTGCCGAGCAGCACGGCCAGCGGCAGGTTGGATTCGTTGGTCGAAAAGCCGACCGCTTTGGGCTGATGCTTGACCGCGTCGGCGATGAACGCGTCGATCTGCGGCGCGAAGTAAGCGACGATTTCGTCGAGCCGTCCGTCGCTCGACCAGAATTTCAGATGTTCCAGCGACCAGTACTCGCGCAACGCCTCGGCGGCGGCGTCGTACCATTCGATGTTCAAATCGCGCACCACCGCGTTTAAACCCGCGTGGCGCAGCGCGCCGGCCAGCGCGGCCAATCCCAGCGGCGGAAAATCGACGCCCCACGGCGGCGGCAGCACGAGCATGATGTCGGGCAAAACCGTGACGCTCAGCGCGGGCGAGTCGTCGCACGGCGCTTCTTCCACCGCACGCGGGAAGGTGTCGATTTCGACCTGCGGCAGGTTGTTGCGATCCTCGTCGTAGAGGTTGATCGTGTGCACGCTTTGATCCAGCCGCGCCAGCAGCGTGGTGAGCGCCAGCACGCGCCGGCGGCGTTCCTCGAAATTGTTGCCGTCGTCGGAGAACCACTTGATCGACTGTTCGCTGTCCGGGAAGCGAATGCCGTATTCGTCGCGCAGGTTGAACAGGCGGCTGCCCAGGTTGATCAGGCACGGCGAGATCGAGGCGACCTGGTCGATGATGTCCTTGTGCGTGCGGATGAACTCGTAGGTTTCGCGGAAGTCGGCTTCGGTTTCGCCGGGGAAGCCCACGATGATGTTGATGATCGTCTCGACGCCCGCTTCGTGACAGGCGGTGAGCACGGCCTCGGCCTCGTCGTGCGTGTAGGGCTTGTTCATCAGCCGCAGCACTTTGTTCGAGAACGACTCGACGCCGAAGACGAAGCTCATGCAGCCGGCCTGCTTGAGTTTGACGAACACGTCGCGGGTCATCTCTTTGCGGATCACGCCCTGGCCGCCCCAGCGGAAACGGCGGCCGTCGGCGATCAGCATTTCGCACAGGCGCACCAGCGTGGGCACGTGGCCGTTGATCAGCACGTCGTGGAAGGTGAAGTGCAACCGGCCGCGATCGGCGTGCCAGCGCATTTCCTCGGCGATCGATTCGGGCGCGCGCTGGCGGTACTTGCGGTAGATGTGATGGTCGTTGCAGAAGGTGCAGCGGCGGATGCAGCCGCGGCTGCCGAGGATCGGCACGGCGTCGGTCTGGTATTCGGCGAGGTTGAAATCGTCGAGCGTCGGCCAGCCGATTTCCTCGAGGTCTTCCTGAATCGGCCGGGTGAGATTTTCGTAGTCGATCGGCGCGCCGATTTTGATCACGCCGTCGATCGGTTCGTCGCGCCCGTGCCGCAAGTTGTCGACGAGCCGGCGGGCACTGCGTTCGCCCTCGCCCAGTACGATGTAATCGACCTCGTCGGGCGTGAGCTTGTGGATGTCCAGGCTGTTGGTGACGCCCGGGCCGCCCAGAACGATCGGCCGGTCGGGGCGCGCGTCCTTCATGCGTTTGGCGAACATGCGCGCGAAGGGGAAGCTGCCGGTGTTGAGCGAGAAACCGAGAATGCGCGCCGGGTGGTTGGCGATCTGCGCGGCGTAATGGTCGATCAGGTCGGCCAGCTTTTGCAACGTGACGGAAAATTCCGGCTCCTGCGTCCAGTGTTTGTAGGCTTCCATGCGCCACAGGTCGGGATCGGCGGTGCGGTTGAACATGTGCGTGTTCAAATCGAAGCTCTGTGCGGTGAAGCCGTGTTTTTGCAGGTAGTGCTGAATGTAGCCGATGCCCAGCGGCACGACGTTGGTGCCCCACACGGGCGGCATGATCAGCAGCACGTCGACGTCGCGTTTTTCGATCGACTCGTAATACGGCAGACTTTTTTTCTGCCCGCCGCCGCCGATGCGCCGATCGGGCGGCGCGCCAGAGGCGTCGTCCTTTTTTTCGGTCAGCGCGGCGACGTCGGCGGTTTTTTCGTGCAGGTTGCTCACGCAGATCGGCAGTTCCAATTCATGCAGCAATGCCAGCAAACGACGAGCACGGTCCTGCCGCACGGCGGGATTGTTGTCGGCCGTCTCCCACCCGGTGTCGGCGTCGGCGCCCGGCGGCACGGCGATGCCCAGTTGCTCGCGATGCGCGGCCAGCGGCGAGCCCAGCAGCAGCAGGCAGGTGTTGATGCTGGTGACGCCGCAGATGTGCTCGCGGTTGCGGCGCACGAAGGCGAGCGTCTGGGCGAAGTCGTCCTCGCTCTCGCCGGGAAAACCGACGATGAAGTTGATCATCGTGTTGATGCCGGCGGCGCGAATTTGTTGCAGCGCGCGTTCGATGTCGTCGCGGCGATAGCCCTTGGCCATTTTTTTGAGCACCGCGTCCGAACCCGACTCGACGCCGATGTTGAGCGTGTAGCAACCGGCGCGGCGCATCTTGTGCAGCAGTTCGTCGGGCATGTCGCCGCGCGGCGCGGCCAGGGCGATCCACTCGACGCGCGCGTCGGCGGCGATCAGCGCGTCGCACATTTCGGCGAGCATCGCCAGGTCGCCGTTGATGAGCTGGTCGTTGAAGCGGAAACGGCGCACGCCGAGGCGTTGCGCGTGGGCGAGCATTTCCTCGGCCACCAAACGGCCGGGGCGCGGGCGGAAACGGCCCATCGCCGGGTGATCGTTGCAGAAGGTGCAATGGCCGGTGCAGCCGCGCGAGGCGAGGATCGGCAACTCGTTGGTGCGGTACTGAGGCAGCGCGAAGCCGTTAAACGTCGGGGGCGGCAGCGCGGCCAGATCGTCGATCAGTTCGCGCGGCGCCAGGGGCGTCAGGTGGTGCCCGTCGAAACGCACCACGCCGGGCAACGCGGCGGCGTCTTGTTGCGCGAAGATCGCCGCGAGCAGTTCGCGCATCGTTTGTTCGCCCTCGCCGACGACGAAATAATCCACCGCGTCGGGCGGAAAGAGCAGGCGCTCCTCGATCGTCTGTACGCCGCGCCCGCCGACGATCGTGACGCGCGCCGGATCGGCTTGCTTGATTTTTTTGAGCACCTCGATGGTGAAGCGGCGGTTGGGCGAATAGACCGAAAAGCCGAGCACGCGCTTGCCCGAGGCCAGCAGCTCGTCGGCGACGAATTGCATTTCGCCTTGCAGATGGGGCACGAGGCGCTCCCAATCGGCGAGGTCGGTCCAGTGGCGGAAGCTGTCTTCCTCCCAGAAGCGTTGCAGATCGGCGCGCACGCGGCGGTAGCATTCGATGTTGAAGTCGCGCACCAGCGGACGGTAGCCGGCCTGCTCGATCGTCGCGGTCAGGCTGGCCAGGCCGTAGGGCGGCGCGTCGACACCCCACACCGGGCAGATGGTCAGCGCGACCTCGCCGGCGCCGGGCGCGTCTTCGCCCATCTCGGCCAGCGCGCGGCGCGCCTGCGCGTTGAGGGCGTGCAGGCGATCGTCGAAGCGATCGACGCGCTGAAAGAGACGATGCAGTTTTTCGTCGAGATCCTGGCTTTCGCCGAGCAGTTCGTCGCGGTTGCTGAATTCCACCGGCACGCCGAGTTCGCGCAGCTTCGCTTCGAGGCGTGCGATGCGGGCGGCGCGGACGGCGGGCGTCGAATCGCCGGCACGCCAGCGGCGCATCCAACCGGGCGCGGTGCGGTCCGGCGCGGTGAGGCCGTAGCGTTCGGGATTTTCGCACACGGCGGAGCCTGGGATCAGCAGCAGGCCGTTGACGCTGCGCACGCGCGAGACGTGGGGCGCGAAGCGTTCCATCGCCGCGAGGGTGGCCGCAAAGTCCTCTTCGGTTTCGCCGGGGAAGCCGACGATCAAATACAACACGACTTCGATGCCGGCGGCGTGCGCGTCGCGACACATTTCCCAGGCGCCCTCGACGGTGAAGCGTTTGTTCATCGCGCGCAACACGCGGTCCGATCCCGACTCCACGCCGAACTCGAGGCGGTAGCAGCCGGCCCGCGCCAGCTTGGCGAATTGTGCGGCGGTCAGCGGATGGTTGGGGCTGATGCCGGCCGACCATTTCAGTTGCCAACCGTTGGCGATGATGCCGTCGCAGATGGCTTCGAGTTCGTCGGGCCGGCCGTTGATGACCGGATCGACGAGGCTGAACCAATCGACGCCGAAGCGCTCGCGCAGCGCGGCCAGTTCGGCCAGCGCGACCGTCGGCGGTTTGCGGCGATGGGTATGCCAGAACTGGCGCACGTTGCAGAAGGCGCAATCGCCCGTGCAGCCGCGCGACCATTCGACGGCCAGGGCCGGATGGCGGTAGCGCGTCGCGGCGAATCGCCCGTAGGCGGGCGCGGGCAACTGGGCCATGTCGACCGTTTCGTGGCGGACCGCGAATGTTTCGCGGCCTTCGGCGATCGTCGCGAGGCCGGGAATTTTATCGAGCGGTTCGTGGTCGCGTAGCGCGCGCAGTGTCGCGGTCAGGGTCAGCTCGCCTTCGCCGACGACGAAATGCTTGACCGTGCCTTCGCTGCGCAGATAAAAGCGCGTGCGTTCGTCGAAGGTCGCCGCGCCCGGTCCGCCGGCGACGATCGTCTTGTGCGGCGCGAGGCGGTTGATTTCGCCGGCCAGCAACGCGGCGGCGATTTCCTTGCGGCTGGCCAGATGCAGCCCGACGACCGGCGCGGGGTGCGCGGCGATCTCGGCGGCCATCCGGCGCAACGCGTCGCCAAACAGCTCGTCGACCTGCGCGGCGTCTTCCCAGACGAGGCCCTTTTCCCACTCCCACGTTTCCCGCAGCGCGGGCGCGACGTGGTGGAACAACTCGATGTTGGCGTCGTAAATCCCCGCGTTGAATCCTTCGCGTTCGAGCCAGGCCAGCAGCGCGGCCGGACCCAGCGGCGGGGAATCGATCAGCCAGGGCGGCGGGAAGACCAGGAGGAAATCCGGCCCGGCGTCGGCGGCGGACGATGTGGTTTCGTCTTCCTGTTTCGGCAACGCGGCCGGGATCGCATCTTCGCAATGACGGCAGAGGAAGTCGTCGGGCAGCGCGCGACCGTCCATGCAGTCGAGAAAATTTCGCCGCGCCGTCGATTGCCATACGGCGAGCAGGCCCTCATCGCCGGCGTTGCCCCACACGGCTTGCCGCCGGTAGTCCATGCAACAGGGGATGACCGAACCGTCGAAGAGCACGTGCGCCATTTCGTAGGCCCAGACCGTACGGCAGCCGAGGATGCCGGGATGATCCAGCGGCTCGTGGCCGTGCACGTCGACGTTGCCCGCGCGGCTGATGTAGCCGTCGACCAGGTCGAGACGTTTCAAACCCAGGTCGCGCCAGAAGGCGATCGCCTCGTTCCATTCCTCGTCGGAGACGAAGGGTTGGATGCGCGTCAGGTTGACCATCACCGAATCGTCGCCGTGACGCTTCAGCGATTTTTTCACGTGGTGGATGATGTTGTCGCGCACGCGCGTGAAATCGCCGCGCCCGGAGATCGCCTTGTAGGTGTCGGGGCGGATGGCGTGCAGCGAAAAGCCGATCCAGGTCAGGCCGGCGTCGAGCAGTTCGTCGCTGCGGCGCTCGGTCAGCGCGATGCCGTTGCTGATGATGTACAGCTCGACGTCGGGCAGCGCGGCGCGCGTGCGTTTGATGCGCGTGGCGATTTGCGGATCCAGCAGCGGTTCGTTCATCAGGTAGAGCATCACGCGCTGCAGTTGGGGGAAGGTCGCGATCTCATCGAGCAGGCGCGCGAACAGCTCGTCACTCATGTCGCCCTGGGGCATCGACTTGACGATCTGCGGATGCGGGCACATGACGCAGGCGGCGTTGCAGCGGCTGGTGGTCTGAATCATCACCGCCCGCGGGTGCGTGAGTCGTCTGGCTTCTTCGACGTTCATGAGGCGTCGCTTTCCACCAGGAAGGGCCCGATGGCGAGGTAGCGGAAATGGGCGTCGAGGAAGGCGCGCACCGCGTCCTCGGGCGTCATGACGATGGGCTCTTCGTGCATGTTGAAGCTGGTGTTGATCAGCACGGGCACGCCGGTGACCTTCTCGTAAGCGACGAGGATGGCGTACATGTCCGGGTTGCTTTCCGGCGTGACGATCTGCGGGCGCGCGGTGTTGTCGACGTGCACGCACCCGGCGCCGACCTGCCGCATGTACTCGGTGCAGTCGTAGCACATGTTCATGAAGCGCGAGGTGAAGCGCGCGCCGTCCACGCCGACGAAGCATTTGTCGGCCGCATAGTCGGGCACGACCGGCGCGAAGGGCATGAACTCGGTACGACGCAGCATTTTGTTGAGCCAGTCGTTGACCGACGGATCGTCGGGGCGGAAGTAGATCGTGCGGTTGCCCAGCGCGCGCGGACCGTATTCCATGCGGCCGGCGAAACGCGGCACGACCTGCCGATCGGCGAGCAACCTGGCGATCGCCAACGGCAGATCGTCGGGGCGGCTGTACTTAAGGTTCTTGGCGCGCAGGGCCTGCTCGATGCGCGCGTCGTCGTATTCCGCGCCGAGGTAGGGCGTGTTGAGCGGTTGCGGTTTCGCGCCGGACACGCCCAGCGCCGCGCCCGTGGCCAGGCCGCCGTCGCCCATGTTGGGGAAGACGCTGAGATGCGCGACCTCGGGCAGTTCGCGGATGCGCTGGTTGAGTTTGACGTTTTCGAAGATGCCGCCGGCGAGCACGACGTCGCTCAGGCCGGTCCGGCGCACCCAATATTGCACGAAGGCGGTGACCGCCTCCTCGAGCACCAACTGGCAGGCCGCGGCGATGTCCTCGCGCGTTTCGCCGACCAGATGCCGGTACCAGCCCCGCGCGCGGCGGTGCCGGAACGGATTGCCCAGCGTGCTGAAGCCCGGGCCGCGAAAGTGCAACACCCGCCGGAACAGTGGCGCGAGTTTTTCGGCGTCGCCGTAAGCGGCCAGACCGGTGATTTTGCCTTCGTGGCGGTTGGGCTTGAAGCCGAGGTACTCGGTGATGCGGCTGTAGTACGGATTCAACGCGGCCGCACCCGATTGCGCGAACAGGCGGCGCACGCCGCCGTCGGGCGAGCCGACGCCGGCCGTGGCGGTCAGCGCGTCGCCCATGGCGTCGGCCGTGATGACCGTGGCCTTGGCGAAGGGACCGCAGAGGAACGCCGAGTAGGCGTGCGCCTCGTGGTGCTCGAACATCTCGACCGGCGCGGTAAAGCCCAGGCGGCGCAGACGCCGGCGCAACAGCCAGCGCGACGCCCGCCGATCGAGCCAATAGGGCAGGCGCAGCGAGCGGGCGAAAATCTGGTAGTAGGTGTAGGCGATGTAATTCATGCCGAACTGACCGGACAGTTCCTTGGCGTATTTGTGCAGGTCGGGCACGATGCGCAAAAAGCAACTGGGGGTGATGTCGCCGGCGATGACAATGCGGTCGATTTGCGCGGGTTGCAGGCCGCCGAGGCGCAAGACTTCGGCGATGGCTTCGTAGGGGAAGCCGATGGAGTTTTTCAGGCGGTTGATGCGTTCCTCGTTGACGGCGGCGATCAATTCGCCGTCAACGACCAACGCCGCGCCCGCATTGTGATTGTCGCTGATGCCTAGAATATTCATCCGGTTGACTTTACAACGGAATCAATCCCGGGAAAAGAGTTGCTTCACTGCGCGGGCGAACCGCTCGAGGAGCCGGAAGTTTCGGGCGTCGAGGAGAATTTCAGGTTGGTGTTTTCCGGACGAGCCGTGGCGTCGGTCGCTTGCTCGGGCGCAGTCTTTGTTTGCGGTTTGGGCGCTTGCCGGTCGGCCGGTTTGCGCCGGCGACCGCCGCGACGACGGGGCTTGCGCGGGCCGGGCGCGGCGCCGCCCAGGAATATCTGCCGATCCTGCGCCGCCGCAACCACCGCGCGGGGCAGCGGCCGGCTTTGGTCGTGCGCTTCGATCTGGATCAGCAACAGGCTCAGGGCGAAATAGGATTTGCGCTGCAGCGATTTGGGCAGGTTCGGCCCCCGCGCCAAAGCCTGGGCGATCGCCTGTCGCCCGAGGATGATCATCGCGGCCGCTTCGGCGTCCGCCTTGCCGATGCCGATCCGGCGGAGGATCGGCTTGACGTAATTGCGCGTGGTCTGCTGCAGCCAACTGTGGCGCATACGCGGATTGGGCACCTGGCTTTCGAAATCCTGCCGGGCGACCAGGGGCGCCACGAACGCGGCGAGCACCACCGGCAGCGCCACCTGCTTTTTTTGGTTGATCGCCCGATCGAGCGCGGCCAGGTTGGCCAGCAGGATTTTGCGTCCGGTCGCGGGCGAGCCGTCGGCGGGCGGGGCGTCTAACTCGGCCATTTCCGGCAGGATGTGACCGAGCAGGCCGGTGTCGTACATCAGCTCGATGCTGCGCGCGGAGCGGCCTTCGGTCAGCTCGCGCAGGAACTCGTCGCGCAGGCGCGAGGGGTTGGTCTTGGTGATTTCCCCGGCGAGTTCGTGAATGGCGGTCATGGTCCGTTTTTCGATGGTGAAACCCGTGCTCGCGGCATGGCGCACGACGCGGAACATGCGCGCCGGATCTTCCTTGATGCGCGTGGGCGGCTCGCCGATGATGCGGATCGTCTTGGCGCGCAGGTCGTCGATGCCGCCGATGTAATCGTAGATGGCGAAGGTTTGCGGATCGTAAAACAGCCCGTTGATCGTCAGGTCGCGACGGAAGGCATCCTCGGCCGGCGTGCCGTAGGTGTTTTCCTCGTGCGGACCGTCGTCGTCGCCGTCGGGGTCGAAGGGCGCTTCCTTGCGGAAGGTGGACACTTCGATGATCTCGCCGCCGCGAAAGAACACGTGCACCAAACGGAACCGGCGGCCGATCAGGCGCGAGTTGCCGAACAGCGAGCGCACCTGCTCGGGCCGCGCGTCGGTGACCACGTCGAAATCTTTGGGCGTGCGGTCCAGCAGGATGTCGCGCACGCAGCCGCCGACCAGGTAGGCGCGATGGCCGTGGCGGATCAGCCGGTGCATGACCTTGAGGGCGTTGGGCGAAACCCTTTTACGGCTGAGGGTATGTTCGGCGCGGGGGATGGTTTTGGGCGCGGGCGGCGCCGGTTTGATCTCGACCTTTTTGGCCGGTTTTGATTTTACGCTCGGAGCGGGGGCGGTCGGTTCGGCCGGGCTGATTTTCGTCGTTTTGGCCGGTTGCCGCGACAAGGCGCTACCGATTCGTTTAAAGAGCCGCAACACGGGTCGTCCACTCCCAATTTGAGCGCTATTCACACGCCGTGGGCGCTAGGTAACACGGTCGGTTCCATACGTCAAGCTGGCGGGGGCAAATCCGCCTGAAGACGGGCCGCGCCCGTTTCCTTTTGGCCGGGGATGGTGTATGAATTCCGGTACAAAACAAATTCAGATGGGAGTATCCGATGAAATGCCAAGGGGGGGCCTTGTCCGGCAAAGGATGGGTGGTTTTCGCGGCGCTCCTGGCGACGATCGCTGCGACGGCCTGGGCGGCCACCGATCTGAAAATGACGTCCAACGACGGAATCACGATCGGCGCCACGTACGTCGACACCGGTCAGGCGAAAAGCAAAGGGTTGATTTTACTGCACATGATGCGGCGGCAGCGGCAGGATTACACCGCGTTCGCCGAAGCGGCGCGGCAAAAGGGATATTGTTCGCTGGCCATCGATCTGCGCGGGCACGGTCAATCGCTGACCGGCGCCAACGGCGTCAAGCTGAACCTCGACCGGTTCGGCAGCGACGATTTTGCCGCGATGCTCAACGACGTGGACGCGGCCTATCGCTATCTGGTGGAACAAAAGAACGTCGATCCCGAGCGCGTGGGGATCGTCGGGGCGTCGATCGGCGCGAACCTGGCGGTGAATTACGCGTGGCGGCACCAAAAGCGGATCAAGGCCGTGGCGCTGTTGTCGCCCGGATTGAATTATCGCGGGGTGACGACCGAGGATCCGGTGAGCGAGTATCCGGGGCCGATGCTTTTTTACGCGGCCAAGACCGACGGCTACGCGCACGAATCGGTGCGCAAGTTGATCGAGCTGGCCGGCGCGCGGGGCACGGCGAAGCTGTACGGCGGCGGCGGGCACGGCACGGCGCTGTTCAACTTGCACAAAGAGATGATCGGCGACATCATCGCCTGGTTTGACGGCAAACTGTAAGGAGAGACGAGAGACGATGGGGCGGACTGTGAAGGTGGCCGGCGTTCAAATCGCCGCCCGGCCGGATGTGGAGCGGACGACGAAGCGCGCGCTGGAGATGCTCGATCTGGCGGCGTCGCGCGGGGCGCAAATCGCGGTGCTGCCCGAACTGTGGGCGTATCCGTGGTTCGTGGGCAATCTGGAAAACGACGCGCGGCACCTGGCGCAACCGGCGGACGGTCTGTTGATCGCCGCGATGCGCGAGAAGGCGGCGGCGCACAAGATGATGCTGATCGTCCCGTTTTTCGAAATCGACAACGAAAGCGGGAACGCCTACAACAGCGCCGCGGTCATTAAAGAAAACGGCGAACCGGCCGGCGTGTATCGCAAGATGCACCTGCCGCAGATTCCGGGGTGGGAGGAGAAATCGTTTTTCACCCCCGGCGATAAAGGATTTTGCCTGTTCGACAGCCCGGCCGGTCCGCTGGGCGTGCAACTGGGTTGGGACCTGATGTTCCCCGAGGGCCTGCGCTTGTTGGCGTTGGGCGGCGCGAACCTGGTCGTCGCGCCGATGGCGGTCACCGCCGCCAACGACGACCTGTGGGAGCGCGCGGTGCTGACCGGCGCTTTCGCCAACGGCCTGTGGCTGTGCCGCGTCGGCCGGGCGGGCGCGGAGAACGGCACGACCTTCGCCGGGCGCAGCCTGTGCGCGACGCCGACCGGCGATCTGCTCGACGAGCCGATGAGCGACGCCGAGGGCGTGTGCATCTGGGAGATCGATCCGCGCGCGACGCCGTTGGTGCGGCGCAACTGGCCGTTCCTGCGCGATCGTCGTCCCGAGGAATACGGGGCGTTGAGCGAGCCGAAAAAGGACGAAGCATGAGCCACGATGTCCAAGTCACGTGCGCGGTGTGCGCCTGGCGCGGCGATTGCGCGAAGAAATTCCGCATGACCGACGCCCGGCATTGCCCCGATTTTTCGCGCGATATAACGTTGCCCAAACCGGTCGAGGAACCGCCGGCGGATCCGGCGGAGGAACGTCCGTCAGCCGATGAGGAACAGACCGAATGAGAGACCTAAGCAAGATTCGGACGAAATACGAAGTCCGGCTGGACAATCGGCAGATCGCCTTTTTGCTCGCGGGCTCGCTGGTTGCGCTAGTCGTCGTGTTCAGCCTCGGCGTGCTGGTCGGCAAGGGCCTGGGGCAGTTGCCGGCCGAAGCGCAACCGACGCCGGTGGCGGTCGAGCCGACTCCCGCGCCGGGCGTCGAACCCTTGTCGCTGGCCTCGGCGTTCGGCGAGCCGACCGCGGACGAAATTCCGGAAGGCGTGCAGCTCGAACCGACGCCCGAGGTCATCGAACCGGCCGAAGCCACGCCCGATCACACGCCGCTGCCCTCGGAGGCCGACACCGCGCCCGCGTTGGAGGAAACGCCGGCGGCGGTCGATTTCGGCGCGCTGCCCGGTCCGCCCAGCGGCAACGATTATTGGACGGTGCAGATCGGCTCGTTCCCCACGCAGGCCGAGGCGCAGGAACTGTATCAGCGGATGGTCGGCAAGGGGAACCGCTGCTTCGTCGAGCAGACCGACCTGGGCGATCGCGGCACTTGGTACCGGGTGAGCGTCGGCCAGTACGCCACCGAAGCGGGGGCCAAGGCGATGGCCGCCGCGATGCGCGAACGCGAAAATCTGGACACCTGGGTCCGATACGTACAATAAGGAGAGTCGAAAAAACCGTCCGTGGTTTTTTCGACGACGGGAAACAAAAAGCGCGGTTTTTGTTTCCCTTCATTTCCCGCAATAATTGCGGAAAATGGCGGTCCTTCCATGGACCGCGAGATGGTGCGCGGGGCGTGTCCCAACGCTTCGCCGGACAAGGAGTGAAGGCGTGCGCAAACTCAAAGGGTTGATCCTGAGCGGCGGGAAAGGGACGCGGCTGCGGCCGATCACGCACACCCAGGCCAAGCAGTTGGTGCCGGTGGCGAATCAGCCGGTGCTGTTTTACGGCATCCGGGCGATTCGCGAGGCGGGCATCACCGACATCGGCATCGTGGTGGGCGACACGGCGGAGGAGATCAAGGCCGCGGTGGGCGACGGCTCGGCGTTCGGCGTGAACGTGAGTTACATCCACCAGAGCGCGCCGCTGGGATTGGCGCACGCGGTCCGCGAATCCAAGGACTTTCTGCAGGACAGCGCCTTCGTCATGTACCTGGGCGACAACCTGATCACCCACGGCATCAAAGAGCTGGTCGACGATTTCCGCACCAGCGAGGCCGACGCGCAGATTCTGCTGGCGGCGGTGCCCAATCCGTCCAGCTTCGGCGTGGCCGAACTCGACGGCGGCGGGCGCGTGGTGCGGCTGGAGGAAAAGCCCGCCGAGCCGCGCAGCAACCTGGCGTTGGTCGGCGTGTACATGTTCGACCAGGCGATCTGGCGGGCGGTCGAGGCGATCAAGCCGTCGGCGCGCGGCGAGCTGGAAATCACCGACGCGATCCAGTGGCTGGTCGACCAGGGCCTGGACGTGCGCAGCCATCTGGTCACCGGCTGGTGGAAAGACACCGGCAAGCTCGAGGACATGCTCGAGGCCAACCGCATGGTGCTCGACGAGTTCAAGACCGACATTCGCGGCGAGGTGATCGACTCGGACGTCACCTTCAAGGTGGTGGTGGAAGAGGGCGCGCGCATCGTCAATTCCACCGTGCGCGGTCCGGCGATCATCGGCAAAAACACGGTGATCGAAAACAGCTACATCGGGCCGTTCACGGCCATCTATTACGACGTGCACATCAAGAACTGCGAAATCGAACATTCGATCGTGCTCGAGCAAAGTTCGCTCAGCGACGTGCCCGGGTTGATCTGCGACAGCCTGATCGGGCAGAAGACGACCGTCGCGCCCAGCCGCAACAAGCCGCGCGCGTTCCGCTTCATGCTCGGCGACCATAGCGAAGTGAGGATCTTCTAACCGATGCGCGCGTTGGGCATCGACGTGGGCACGGTGCGCGTGGGGCTGGCGCTGTCGGATCCGCTGGGGTACACCGCCCAACCGCTGGAGGTGATCAAGCGCACCAATCCGGCGCGCGACCTGGAGGCGGTGCGGCGGATCGTCGAGGAAAAACAGGTCGAGGTGCTGGTCGTCGGCCTGCCGCTGAACATGAACGGCACCGAGGGGCCGGCGGCGGAAATGGCGCGGGCGTTCGCCGCGTTGCTCGCGCCGCTGGAATTGCCGGTCGAGTTCATCGACGAAAGAACGTCGAGCCTGATGGCCGACGCCGTGCTCGTGCAGGCCGACGTTTCGCGGGCCAAGCGCAAGCAGGTGCGCGACAAAATGGCGGCCGCCGTGCTGCTGCAAACATGGCTCGACGGGCGCCGACAGAGTCGCTTGACGTAAGGCGCTGAAAAGTTAAGCTGTTGCGCGAGCGAAATTATGAACGGAAACCGTTGTCCGCTCTTGTGATTCGACAACGGTATGGTATTTTAACGAATCGAACCGAGCCTTCGCTCGATATTTGCGGTGGGCATCCGGTTGCATCGAGGGCAAGAAACCAGCCACTTGGGCAAGATATAGCGTCAGTTAGGAGAGGTTCATGGGCAAAGTGATCGCCATCGCCAGTCAGAAAGGCGGCGTAGGTAAAACAACGACGACGGTCAACCTGGCCGCCAGTTTGGCCATGCTCAAGCAGCGTACGCTCGTGCTGGACCTGGACGAGCAGAACGCCGTCGGCTTCGGCCTGGGCTTGAGCCGTCAGCAGATGGAACACGGCCTGTACGATGTGTTTCTCGGGCGCAAGAAACTCTCCGAGATCATCCACTCGACGATGCTCCCCTATTTGAAGACGATCCCCTATGGCAAGGGCACCTTGACCGACGAGTTCGAGCGGTTTGTCCGGCAGAAAGGCAGCGCGCCGCTGTTGAAGAAATACGTCGACGCTTTGCAGAAAAGCTGCGATTTCATTTTGATCGACTGCCCCCCGGGCATGGGCGAGCTGACCATCTACGCGCTGTCGGCCGCCAACGCGGTGCTCGTGCCGATGCAGTGCGAGCCGCTGTCGCTCAAGACGCTGACGCAGATCCTCAAAATCATCCGCAAGGTTCGCCGGCAGATCAATCCGGACCTGGTGATCGAAGGCCTGTTGATGACCATGTACGACGAAAACTACCGCATCGCGCGCGAAGTCTGCCAGCAGGTGTGGGCTTCGTTCCCCGAAGAGGTGGTCTTCCGCAACGTCATCCCGCGCATGGAGGAATTCTCCAGCGCGTTCGCCGTGGGCCGGCCGATCATTACGCAGGACCCGGAAGCCGAGGTCGCCAAAGCCTATCTGCACCTGGCGCACGAAGTGATCGCCAAGCGCAAGAAGGAATTGGAAGACCTGGCCGCCGGCGGCGGCGGCGACGACGAAGCCCGGACGGCCTGAGGTTCCGGATCTTCATCCATCGAACGGTTATTGCGATAGATAATGCGCGCGAGTTACATGCTTCGACGGCTCGCCGCTTCGTGGAGGGGAGGCAATCATGTACGAGACGAAATGCCCGCAGTGCAAAGCCGCGATGATCCGCGATGAATACGAAGGCGTGGAGATCGAACGCTGCGAGAAATGCGGCGGTCTGTGGATCACGCAGCCGAACCTCACCATGATCATCCGGCGGCGGATCGAACGCTTCACGCCCGAGGTCATCGCCCAGGCGCGCAAGATGGTCCGCGAGCGCAAGGTGCCCGACACCGAAAGCGCGCGCTTGCTGCTTTGCCCCGACTGCGGCAAAAAACTGCCGGCGTTTTTGTACAACTACAGTTCGGGCATCGTGCTCAACCGCTGCGCGCAGGGGCACGGCCTTTTCCTGGATCCGGGCGAGCTGGAGTTGGTGCAGGCGCACACCGAGTTGCTCGAAGCGGCGATGGACGGTCTGTTTTCGACCTACGTGGAAAATCCGGCGGCCGTGTTCGATTCGCCGGCGAAAGTGGAGAACACTGCCTTGACCGCGGCCGAGCGCGAAGCGGCGGCGCATTGGCGCGAAACGCCGCCGTCGGTCAAAGAGCGGTTTTTGTCCTGGCTCGACAAGCTGCTCGACTGATTATTTTTTCTGCCCCAACGCTTTGCTTTTGAGCGAGGCGGCTTCCACGGCGTCCATGACCGTCGAGCGGAAGGTGCCGCGCTCCAGCTCGCGCAAACCGGCGAAGGTCGTGCCGCCCGGCGTGGCCACCAGGTCGCGCAACTCGCCCGCGTGGCGGCCGGTCTTGATGAACATTTTCGCCGCGCCGAACACCGTCTGCGAAGCCAACAGGTTGCTCACCTTGCGCGCCAGTCCCAACTGCACGCCGGCATCCGAGAGCGCTTCGATCATCATGAACACGAAGGCCGGGCCCGAACCCGACAAACCGGTGACCACGTCCATGAGTTCTTCGCTCTGCACGACGACCGTTTTACCGACGGTCTCGAAGATGCCGCGCGCGATCTGCATGTCCTCGTCGGTGGCGTGTTCGCCGGCGAACAGCGCCGACGCGCCTTCGAGCACCAGCGCCGGGGCGTTGGGCATGACGCGGATGATGCGCACCTTTTTATCGCCGAAGGCCGCGCCGATGCGTTCGGTGGTGATGCCCGCCGCGATGGAAACGATCAGCGGCGATTCGTCGACGGCGTCGGCCATGTCGGCGAGCACCTGATCGATGTATTGCGGTTTGACGGCCAGCACGAGAATATCGCAACGATGCGCCAGCGACCGGTTGTCCCTGGTCACCTCGATGCCGTAGGTGTCCATGATGAAGTTGCGGCGGTCTTCGAGCACTTCGGTGGCCAGCAGGTGGGCGCGGTCGGCCGTTTCGGCGGTCAACAGGCCGCGCAGCAGCACCTCGCCCATGTTGCCCACGCCGACGATGCCGATGGTTTTATCGGTAAACATAGATCCTCCACGCAACAGTCGCCGCCGCGCGGCGAACGTAATTCATCACACGAATGCCGGATGAAAGTACAAGGTGAGTTGTTACTAATACCGTATCGGACGGGGAAAAGAAACTGCGCTTACAGAAATTTACCGACCCACAAACCGCCGAGTCGGACGGTCATGTTGGCGACCGACATGACCGCGCCGGGGGCGTTGAGTTTTTTCAGGTCGCGCGTCATCGCGGGCAGCAAGGCGCGCACGGTCGTTTCCTCCAATTGCCGGGTGGAGAGGCCGTGGGCCGTCAGCGCCCGCGCGGCTTCGCGGCTGTGACGGAACGCCTGGTTGAGCACGCCCAGCACGTGGTCGCTGCGCGCGTGGTCGACGATCGCCCGGGGCTCGTACACCAAACGCCAACCGGCCTGCCGCAAGCGCACGGAGATGTCGACGTCCTCGCCGCAACAGGCGAAGCGGCCGGAAAATCCGTCGATCGAATCGAGCGCCTCGCGGCGGAAGGCGCAGCACAAACCCATGACCATCCAGTTGTCGTCGATGCGTTCTTCGCCGTGCGATTGCGGCGTGTGCCGCGCCCGCCAGCGATCGGCGAAGGTTGCGTCACCCACTTCCACGCCCCGGCCGCCGACCGCGCCGACGTCGGCGTCGGCAAAGGGCGCCAACAACGCGGCGACGCAACCCGGGCGGGGAATGGCGTCGGCGTCGAAGAAAACGATGATCTCCGTCTTGCTGGTTTTGAACAGAGCGTTGCGCGCGCCGGCCACGCCGCACGAGCGTTCATTGAAAATGACCTTCGCGCCGGAATTGCAGGAGATGCAGGCCGAGTCGTCGAGGCTGCCGTCGTCGCAGACCAGGATTTTCGCCGGCGCCGGTTTTTGCGCCGCGGCCGCTTTTAACACTTCGCCCACGGTGGCCGCCCCGTCACGCACGGGGATGGCGACGGTATACTTTTTACTCACCTTTGCCCCCTGCCAGGTGGATTTGCACATCGTCCATAATGTTAAAGTCATAATGAACCCGTTGGGCCATCTTGCGCAAGGCGTGCTCGTGAGCGGCCAGTTGCGACAACGCCGTCTCCCAGGCATCGACGTCGCCGGGCGGCAGGGCGGTCGCGCCGCACAACTCGATCGTTTCGCGCAGCCCGCCGATGTTCGCGACCAGCACCGGCACGCCGCGCGCGGCCGCTTCGAGCACGACCAGCGGCAGGTTTTCGCGCCAGCGACTGGGCACGGCCAGCACGTCGATGCCGCGCAGGATGTCGTCGAGTTGCTCGTGCGCGAACGCCCCGGCGAATTCCACGGGCGCTTCGGCGGCCAGGCGGCGCAGGTAATCTTTGTAGCCCTTCACGCCCTTGCCGTGCACGCGCACCATGAAGCCCTTGCCGTTTTTGGCCGCTTCGATCAGCGTCTCGACGCCCTTTTCCTCGGCGAGCCGACCCACGTACCCGACGACCAGCGGTCCGGCGCCGCGTTCGCGCGGCAACGGCTCCGCCGGCGGCAGACCGTAGGGACGATACTGCAGATTGACCTCGGCGAAGCCCTGTTGCCGATGGGCCTCCAGCAGCGTGCGGCTGGGCGCATAGACCGCGTTCATCAGGCGATAGGCATGACGCAGCAGGCGATTGCGATGCACGAACGCCGCCGCGTGCGCCGGTTGCAGCATCCGGCCCGGCCAGCGGTTGTACATTTCCTTGCCGCAGCGCCGGCAGTTGAGGCCGCCGTCGGGGCCGGGGCATTCGTTCTGCCGCGGATCGGTCCAGGTGACGCGGTGACAAAAGCCCCAATAATCGTGCAGCGTGCCGGTCACCGGAATCTTACGGGCCGCCGCCCACTCGACGATGCGCGCGCTGGTCAACAACAGGTGATGCACGTGTAGATGATCGGGGGCGAAAGCGGCCAGAATTTTTTTCAGCAGTTCATAGGCGCGGGGATTGTCGTAGGTTTCGCGCAGACGGATCAGCGCGCCGGGTTTGGGCAGCGAGGCGGCGTCGAGAACGGCGTAATCGACTCCGTTTTCACTCGCGCGATGCACGCGCTCGCCGTGTCCGTCGCCCCGGGCGATCAGCAGCACGTCGTGGCCTTGTTGCGCGGCCGCCTCGGCCAGATGCCGGGCGTACACTTCCGCTCCGCCGTGGATGCCGCGCACGTCCTGATGGATCAAGTACGCGATCTTCATAACACCAAGAAAGCACAGGTGAGGACGCAGGTCAAAGCGGGCCGATCAATTCGCGCGCAGCCATTGACGCGCGGCGCGCAGGAACGGTCGGGCGGTGCGCAGGTTGTAGCGCGGCAGGTCGCGGCTCTCGCGCACGGCGGTCTGCAGTTGTTCGCGCGCGGCGGTCGCGTCGCCGGCGGCGGCCAGCAGCAGGCCGTAGCGCACGCGCGCCTCGGTGAAGGTCGATTGGCCGAGCACCTGTTTGTACGCCTCCATCGCCTGGTCGCGTTGTCCGGCGTGCTCCAGGGCGCGGGCATAGGCGAGATAGGCTTCGCCGAATTTGTAGCGCGCGTCGCGGCGGATGATCGGGGCGAGCAACTGCGCCGCTTCCTCGGCCTTGCCCAGACGGTCGAGGGTCAGCGCCAGCCAGTATTGCGGCTCGATTTCATCGTCGATTTTCGCCACCGCCTGGCGCAGGATCGGCTCGGCCTTGGCGTAGTCGCCGCGCTTATAAAGCAGTTCGCCCAGTTGCGCGTAATCGTAGGGCAGCGGGTTGTCTTCGATTTTATGTTCGAGTTCGCGCACGCGCCGCCGCTCGTCGAGGGTCAGCGAGACCTTGCCTTCCAGCGCCGCGCCGCCTCCGCCGCTCAGCGGCAGAATCACGTTGACGACGAAATAAGCGATCGCGCCCAGCGGGCCGAGGAAGATGACGATCCAGATCCAGTAGCCGTCGGGCCGGGTGCGGAAATAGTGGATGATCGCCGCGACGGTCAGCAGCGACCAGATCCAATAAGGCACCGAGCTCAGGAATCCCGCCAGCACACATCTCTCCTTCGGTTGAGGCGCCACCCTAGCAAACCGCAGCGGTTTTGGCAAAAGTCGGCGGCGGTCATTTGCCCGCTCCCGCCTCGCCGGAACGCACCAGGGCGAAGCGCAGCAGGATCGGGCCGATGATCTGATTCACGGCGATCGCCGCGATGATCAACGTGCTCAACTGGCCGCCGATGTCGGGGATGATGCGTTCGATGATCAACGCCAGGCTCAACGTGACGCCCGCCTGCCCGATGAAGCCCATCCAACCCAGACGGCGCTCATGCCGATCGCCGCCGCTGAGCCGGCTGCCCACGTAGGTGCCCAGGAAGGTGAACAACAGGCGCGAGCCGACCAGCAGCAGCGCGACCACGCCCATTGCGCGCAGGGCGGGAACGTTGATCTTCGCGCCGGCGACGGTGAAGAAAACGATGAAGATCGGCAAGCTGTATTTTTCGATCGCGGCGATCAGCCGTTCGCCGTGCGCGCTGAAATTCTCGACGGTGAAGCCCGCGGCCATGCACACCAGAATGCCCGACAGGTGCGCCGCTTCGCCCAGGTAGGTGGCGAGGTAGGAGACCGTCAGCACGAGGATCGGCAGTTCGCGGCCGACGTATTTGATGTACAAACTCAGCGCCAGGCCCACGAGCACGCCGATGAGCAGCGAGCCGATCACCTCCCAGGCGATCAGCAGCAGGGTGTGCACGTCGAAGCCGCCCTCGGGCGCGATGAGCATGCGCGCCAGAATGACGCCGACGGAAAAGAGGATCAGCACGATGACGTCCTTGAGCATCGTCACGCTGAGCATGAGCGTGGTCAGCCGCCCGCGCGCGTTCATTTCGGTGATCACCGCGATGGTCGTCGCCGGACTCTTGGCCACCGCCGACATGCCCAGCAGCATCGCCACGGCGATCATGAACGGCATGGGCCGCCCGGCGGTCAGCGGCAGGTGCGGCGCGAGGATCAGCAGCAGGCCGAACACGCCGGTAAAGACGATGAGCGATTGGAAGAGAGTGACCGCGAGGATATTCTTCAGGCGGGCGCGCAATTCGCGCAGGCGCAACTCGCCGCCGGCGGTGAAGGCGATGATGCCCAACGCCAATCCGTCGATCAGGCTGAGTTGTTCGATCGTCGCCGGCGAGAAAAGGCTCAGGCGCGCGCTGAGGGCGCCCAGCACGTACGGACCGAAGAACAGTCCGGCCAGCAGATAGCCGTTGATCATCGGCATGCGCAAACGCGCGGTGAGGCGTCCGGCCAGCCACGAGCACAGCAGCACGAAGCCCAGGACCATGATCGCTTCGTCGCCGTAAGCGTGGAAGTTCATCACGTCGATCGCGTGCACGGTGTAAATCAGGCCGACGAGTATGGCGAAGACGATCAAGCCCCTCATGGCTTATCCTCCCGCCGCACCAGGGCGCGCCCGAAGGGGATCGACGCCAGCGAAGGACCGACCAGTTCATTGACCACCACGCCCAGGATCAAGGTGGTGACGACCAGCGAGCTGATCGGCGATTGGTAAAGTCGCTCGTAGTTGATCGCCATGGCGATGGCCATGCCGCCCTGTCCCAACAGGCCCAGACCGCCCAGGCGCAACCGGCCCGGCGGCGCGCCGGTAAGGCGATGACCGAGCATGCCGCCCAGCACTTTGCCCACCAGACGCAGACCCAGATACAACAGCGCCAACGGCAATAGGTGCGCGGTGTCGAACGACCACATGCAGCCGACGAGCATGAGAAACAGCACGTAGATGGTCTGCTCGGAGGAGGCCAGCACGCGGTAGACCGTTTCCTTCTGGCCGGAAAGATTGGCGAAGGTGATGCCCGCGATCGTCCCCACGAACACCGCCGACAGGTGAATGTACTCGGCGAAGCCCGCGGCGAGGCTGATCACGCCGAGCACGACCAGCAGCACGGTCTGTTCGTTGCGCGCCAGGAGCATCACCGATTTGAGCAGGATGCCGAACAACACGCCCAGCAGCAACGTCAGCGTCGCGAGAGCCAGGCCCGTTGTCCAGGCGATCGGTCCGACGTGGTAGGTGGGGAAAAAGGCGAAAAAGAAACCGAAGATCAGCAAGCCGGGCAGATCGTCAACCGTGCCCACCAGGCGCGTGGCCTGGGCGATACGACCGGTGAAGCGCGGCCGGTCGTCGAGCAGAAACACGCTGGACGGCGCGGTGCCGGCGGCGCAGGCGGCGAGGGTGACCACGGCGGCGAAGAGGATCGTCGCGTCGTGCCCGAGGAACAAGCGGTTGGCGAGAAACCAGTAGGCGCCGATAAACACGAGCGCGAAGGTCAACAACGATTCGCCGACAGCGATCGTCCACATGGGCAGCACGATGCGCCGCAGCCGCCGCCATTCGAGGTGCACGCCGAACAGGAAGCCGATCCAACCGAGAAACAACACGACCACCGGCCCGGATTTTTCCAGCACGTCGGGCGTCAGTAGATCCACGCCCGCCGGCCCGACGGCCATGCCCACGGCGATGAAAATCAATCCGTTGTCGAACAGGCGGCGGATGATCGGCGGGGGAGTGTAGAAGGAGCGAAGCGAATGGGAACCGATCAGAGCGACGAGCAGCAGAACCAAAAAACCGATGACGATCTGCAAGCGGCTCTCCTCGTGGGCGGACGAACGTTATTTTTTATCGCGATGATCACTCGGATGCCGGAAGTGCGATACCGGCAACGCGAACACGACGCCGCGCGGACCGGCTCCGGCTTCGTACATGACCTCCTCGATCAACTCGACGGCTTCGGCAAGCAGCGAGTCGTCGACCACGGTGAACAGGGTGGTGTTGTAGGGATTCGCGCCGCCCCACAGGTGGCGGAATCCGGCGAAGATCGGCATTTGTTCGCGGACGATCTTCCCCATGCCCTGGCTTTCGATCAACGTGGCGGTGGTGATGCCCAGCTCGACGAGCGCGGCGACGACGTCGCGCACCGTGTCCTGGTCGTTGATCACGGCCATCAGCAGATGTTTGCCGGCGAATTGCTCAGTGATGGCGTTCCTCCACCGCGGCCACGGCCGCGAGCACGTCGGTGGGATTTTGCGCCGCGCGCAATTCCTGATCGAATTGCCGGTCTTTGATCATGCGCACGATCTTGCTGAGAATCTGCAGGTGACGGGCGTCCACGCGTTTGGGGCCGACCAGCAGAAAAATCAGGTCGACCGGTCTTTCATCCGGGCTGCAGTAATCGACCGGACGGGTGAGGCGCGCGATCAGCACGCGCGTTTGATCCAGCCTGTCGTAGTAGGCGTGCGGAATCGCCGCGCCCAGGCCGACCGCCGTGCTGCACAGGTTTTCCCGTTCGGTGAACACCTGAAACAGCCGCACGCGATCTTCGGGCGTGATCATCTCCGCGCGCACCATGCGTTGGGTGATCTGTTCCAGCGCTTCCAGGTTGGTGGCGGCCTCGATGTCCAGGTAGATCCCGTCGGCGCCGACCAGGTCCGATAATTTGATCATCTCCTCCCCTCAAGCTTCACAAGAGTTCGTCCACGAGAATTTCGACCGAGATGTTCAGATTGTAGCATCTTTGAGCGTAAGCTTCAGCCGGTCGCAAACCATTTCCACTTCGTCGGCCGTCATGTGCGAATACAACGGCATCGCCAGCGCCGACGCCGACGCCCGCTCGGTAACCGGCAGCGGCGGTTCGGGCGCGGCGAAGCCGGCGTACGAGGCCTGTCGGTGCAGCGGCGGATAGAAGTACCGCTTCGTCTGCACCTTGCGTTCGCTCATCAGGCGGTACGCGCGATCGCGATCGTAACGCTCCGGCGCGAGAAAGACGACGAAGTAGTTGTGCGTCGAGCGCCAGCCGGCCGGGATGGTTTGGAACGAAACGCCCGGCACGTCGGCCAGCAAGCGGCGATATTGCTCGACGATCCGCTCGCGCATGGCGATCAGCTCGTCGACGCGTTTGAGATTCTGCAGGCCGACGATGCTGTGGAATTCGCTGATGCGCGCGCTCAGGCCGAAGGATTCGACGTCGGCGCCGTCGGCGCTTTTGCCGTAGTCGCGCATGTTGCGCACCTGCCGCGCCAGCTCGGCGTCGTCGGTGGTCAGCAGGCCGCCTTCCACGGCCGTGACCACCTTGGTCGGCGACAACGAGAAAATTTCCGCCCGGCACAACGCCCCGCCGATCGCGCCGGCGCACTGCGCGCCCATCGCCTGCGCGCTGTCGCACAACAGCGGCAGACGGTGGCGCGCGGCCACCTCGCGCAAGGCGGCCATGTCCGGATAAAGACCGAAGGCGTTGGTGGCGATGATCGCGCTGGTGCGTGCGGTGATGCGCCGTTCGACGTCGGCGGGATCGAGCGTGTAAGTGTCGGACGTGATGTCGGCGAACACCGGCTGCAGACCGTTCCAGACGATCGCGTGGCCGGTGCTGGCCCAGGTGAAGCTGGGCAGAATGATCTCGCCGGTCAGCTCCATCGCGCGCACGACCAGCATCATCCCGCTGGTGCAGGAACTGACCGCCACGACGTGTTGCACGTTCATCAACCGCGCGGCCTCGGCCTCGAAGGCGGCGGTGTACGGGCCGACCGTCAGCCGGCCGGATTTCCACACTTCGGCGAACAACGGCTCGACCTGTTCCCAGGGCACGAGCGTCGGTTTGGTCAGATCGATGGGGCGGTCGTTCATGGCGTTTCCTTTCGCAAGGCGTAAAATGTTTCCCCGCTGACCGAGGGATCCGGAATGTCGCGTTCGAAGCGGTAGCGACGCAAGTATTCGTCCACGCGCCAGCCGGCCGCTTGCGCGTCGGCGAGAAATTCCGGTGTGCGGTACCAATGGAAGATCGGCTTGTCGCCGGTCGTCTTGACGCCGCCGATGCGCCGCACGAAGGCGTCGTACGGCTCCAATCGATGCGGATTGTACACTTTTCGGCCCGCATTCACGAAGTGAAAATAGACGCGGTACAGCCAACTGCGCTCGACGGCGTTGGTGCTCACGATCGCCGCGCCCGGTTTCATCACGCGGTGGATTTCGCGCAGAGCCCGGCGGCGGTTTTCGCGCCCGCGAATGTGCCCGAGCAATTGGCCGACCATCAACACGTGATCGAACTGCCCGTCGGCGAAGGGCAGGGACAGCGCGTCGGCTTCGCGCACCTCGATCGTCAGTCCGCGTTCGCGCGCGCCCCGGCGGCAGGCGTCGACGAAGGTCGGCAGGTAGTCGACCGCCGTCACGGCGAAGCCGCGCTCGGCCAGGCCGAAGGCTTCGCGCCCGCCGCCGCAGCCGACGTCAAGCACCGCGGCGCCTTGGGAGAAATATTTTTCCACCAAATAGGCTTCGGTCGGGTAGAGGCCGTATTGGACGGTCTCGGCGCCCCATTTGCGTTGCTCGCCGGGATCGTCATAGAACTCGCGCATGTCGCCGCTCATCGTCCACTCCGATAAGGGGGGAAGAAATTCGCCGCCGGCGCCTGTCCGGCCTCGTGCGCGAGCCGCGTCAGTTCGGCGACGACGCGTTCGTCGTGCGTGAAGCGGCCGATGACGAAATCGGCGCGGTGCGGTGAGAAGTTGGCCTTGAAGGCGAACAGCGAATCGTTGCCGCGGTAGCCGCCGCCCAGGTGGAATTGCCGGCAGCCTTCCATCTTGGCCCGCCGCGACCCCTGTACCAGCAGGTAGTTCGTCGAGCGTAGGTGTCGTTTCGCCGGGTTCGAGCAACTCAGGTGATAATGCAGGTACGGACCATGGCGCAGGTAGAGCGTATAGCCGCAATCGACGTCGCCCACGTGCGCGCGCCAAAGCTGAAAGCCCTCGCCCAATCCCGCCGCCAGCGAATGAAAATACTCGTCGGCGAAAAAGTAGTAGTCGTCGGCGTCGCACTTGCGCATCGTGTCGCGATACATCTTCCCGAAGGCCGGAATGTATTGTGCGTCCACCCGTTCGGCCCGGAGGCCGTCGCGGTGGGAATGCCGCTGGTCGCGCCGGTTGTTTTTATTCAGTTGCTCTTCGATGTCGCCGGTCAGGTCGATCCATACGGTCTGGCTCAACGTTTGCGTCTCGATATGTTCGGCGAACGGCCGATAATTTTTTTGCAGCGGATGAAAGCGGATGAACTCGGCGACGATGCCCAACGAGCGCGCCTGTTCGCGCCAGGCGTTCCACATCGCGCCGGCGTGCGCGTCGCGGTCGATCAGCGGACCGGCATAGCCGTAGGGGGAAATCGCATCGAAGCGATCGGCGTACGGATGCGCGAAGGGCAATGCGGCCAGCGGGCGGCGCAAGACGACGTGCACGCCGAGCGCTTCATCGTCCTCATAGACGAACAGCAGCGGTTCGCCCTCGCCGCGCCGGGCCAGCGGCAGCAGGTAGCCCGGCTCGTAATAGACGTCGCCGGCGCCGTAACGCTGCAGGGCCGCGCGCCAGGCGTCAGCTTGGTCAAGCGTCAGGATGGTCGTTTTGCTCATCGTCAAACACGTTGAACCGATCGGCTTTGCCGGCGTCGGGTTCGTACAGCCCCTCGCGCCCGAGCACGACCGGGAAGGTTTTTAAAATGATTTTCAGATCGCGCCGGAAAGACCAGTGTTGCACGTACTCCACGTCCTTGGCCAGCTTCTCGTCCCAGGTCAGCGAGTTGCGGCCGCTGACCTGCGCCAGGCCGGTCAGCCCCGGCGGCATGCGCAAACGCAGGCGCTGCGTCGCATCGTATTGCGCCGCGTGCTCGGTCAGCGCCGGACGCGGGCCGACCAGCGACATCTCGCCGGTCAGCACGTTGAACAGTTGCGGCAGTTCGTCCAACGACCAGGTGCGCAGGAAATGCCCCACGCGCGTGATGCGCCAATCGCGATCGCCGACGTTCAGGCCGTCGCCCATGCTCGCGGCGCCCTCGACCATCGTGCGGAATTTCCACAGCCGAAACGCGCGACCGTCGCGGCCGATGCGCTCCTGCCGGAAAAAAACCGGGCCGCGCGAATCGAGCCGAATGGCCGCGGCGATCGCCAGCAAGAACGGCGCGCCGATCAGCAGCACCGGCACGGTGAGCAGCAGATCGAAAGCGCGCTTCAACCGCTGTTCGCAGCCGTACGCCTTTTCCTCGCTTGCCGCCTGCAACTCGTCAAGCACCTGCGCGGCCAACTTGCCGCGTTCGAAGCGGGCGGCCAGTTCGCGGGCGTTGCGGCCGGTTTGCGCGCGTCGCGCCGGATCGTCGGCCAGCGCGGCGATTTGCGTTACGGCCTGCAACGTGTCGCGCTCCAGCACCGGACCGGCGTCGGCCTCGCGCAGCAACTTGGCCGTCCACCCGTCGGTGTTGACCGCCACGGGCATGCCGGCCGCCAGGCAGTCGAAAAATTTGTTCGGGCTGTTGGTTTTCAACACCGGCTTGTTGGCAAAGGAGACCAAACCCAAATCGCACGCGCGCAGAATCGCCGCCGTTTCGCGCCGCGTGACCGGCCCGGCGAAGACGATGTTCGGTACGCGCTGCGTCGCCGCGCGCAGTTCCAGGCGTTCGCGGTCACTGCCTTCGCCCAACAACAATAGCCACAGGTCGTCGCGGTCCAGGCGGCGGAATTGCGCGGCCAGGTCGACCAGCCAGTCGCCGTCGTTTGATGGTCCCAGGTTGCCCGCGTGCACGATCACGAAGGCGTCGGCGGGCAGGCCGAGACGTTCGCGCCAGCCGGCGGGGTCGGCCTCGTCGAACAGGTCGAAGTCGCAGGCGTTGGGCACGAGCGCCACGGGCTTGTCGGCGGGCGCGATATCCCGCACGCCCTCGACCATCCCCGGGCTCAAGGCGACGAGGCGCGCGGCCCGGCGATAGAACAGACGCTCGGCGTATCGGGCAACGCGTTGCAGCCACGGATTGTTCAGCGCGCCCAGTTCGATCGGCGCGCGCGGCCACAGGTCGCGCACCTCGAAAACGAACGGCGTGCCGCGCAGCAGGCGGATCATCAATCCGGGCGCCCCGACGGTCAGCGGAGTGGAGGTGGCGAACACGACGTCGTGACGCGGCAGGAAAACGCCCAGCAGCGTGGCCCAGACCATGTAGGCGAGGAACGCCTTCACGCGGCCGAAAAAGCCCATGTGCTGCGCATAGCTCACGCGCACCGACACCACGTCGATCCCCTCGACCTGCAATTTGCGGATGAGCTGCCGTTGCGGCGGCCGGCTCAGGCTCGAGTAACGGCTGGCCAGGGCGAGCACGGTGACGCGATGACCTTGTTGCGTCCAGCGCCGCGCGAACTCATAGCCGCGCGTACCGCTGATGCCGTCGCGGTCGGAAAAATACTGGTCGAGATACAGGATCCTCATCGTTTCATCAACTCGTCGATCGTCGCCATGACGCGCGCCGGCGACAGGCCGCGCAGGCAGTGGTGATATTCATACGGGCAGCCCGCGTAGGGCCCGAGCGTGTAACACGGCGCGCAGGTGCGTTCGGAAATCACCGCGCGCCCGTGCGGGCCGTAGGGGCGCGTGCGCCACGGTTCGCTGGGTCCGAAGACGGCGACGGTGGGCACGCCGCAGGCGGCGGCGAGGTTCATCAGGCCCGAGTCGTTGGACACGAACAGATCGCAGACGCTCAGCAAGGCGAAAGCGTCGGCGAGGTCGCCCCAACCGGCGAGCGCGTGCACCGGCGTTTTCGCCAGACGCTTGACCAGCAGGCCCGTGCCCGGTTCGCCCGGACCATCCAGGACGATCGCCGGCAGGCCGTACGCCGCGTGCACCTGTTCGGCGACGGCGGCGAAATGCTCCTCCGGCCAGCGCTTCTCGACCCACCGCCCGTCGCAGCCGGTGTGCAGGCCCACATAGCGCGCCTGCGGGTCGAGTCCCATTTTCGTCAGATATTGCCGCGCGCGCTCGGCCAACGCGGCCGGGACGGTCAGCGCCGGCCACAACTCGGCGAGGTTGTGCGCCCAGCCCAGATGCTCGGCCAGTGTCATGTTCTGTTCGAGGTCGTGCCCTTTGCGCAGCGGCGCGAGTGCGGCGGTCAAATGCTTCGCCGCTTTTTCGATCGGCGCGTAGCGATGCCCGAGGCGTTCGTCGATGCCGGCCAGTCGCGCGAAGCGATAGGCGTTTTTGCCCGACGGATACGCGAACAACACGCGATCGAACCGCCGGCGGCGGATTTCGCCGAGCAGCCGCCAGCGTCCGCGCAAGCCGCGAAAACGCGGTTCGTCGGCCGCCAGCGCCTCGTCGAGCGCGGGCGCATGCGCGAGCACCGGCAGCAGACGCGGCGACAACACCAGCATCGTCGTGCGCTCGCCGGCGCGATGCGCGGCCTCGGCCAGCGGCAGCGCCAGCAGCGCGTTGCCGATTCCCTGCAGGCTGACGATCAACGTGTTAGCCATCGGCCATCTCGCGGTAGAGTTGCAGCATCTGACGTGTCATTTCGCGGGCGGTGAATTTTTTCGCGCGCTTGAGCGCCTTGGCGGCGATGCGTTCGCGCCAGGCGTCGTCGTTGACGATCCGCCCGAGCGCCTCGGCCAGCTCCGCTTCGTCGCCCGGCGCAACGATGACGCCCGAATCGTCGACCACCTCGGGCAGGCTGGTCGTGCGCGCAACGATCGCCGGCGTGCCGCAGGCCATCGCCTCGACGGCGGGCAGGCCGAAGCCTTCGTAGAAACTGGGCAGCACCAACGCGACCGCGCCGCGATACAGGTGCAGCAGATCGGCGTCGCTGACGTTGTCGAGCACTTTGATGTCGGCGGACAGCAACGAGCGCGCCGAAGCGGCAAGCATCTCGGGCCTGCCGACCAGCGCCAGTCGGCAATCGTCGCTCAACACGCCTTCGCGCCGCGCGCGCAAATAGGCGCGCATCAGGCCTTCCTCGTTTTTCTGGCGGCCGAACTGGCCGACGAACAACAAGTAGCGTTGCGCCAGACCGTGACGCGCGAGCACGGTGGGTTCCGGCTCGCCGGGTGTGAACAACGGGTCGTAGCCGGGGTAAATCACCCGCAGGCGTTCCGGCGCGATGCGCAACTGGCTGCTGATTTCATCGGCGCTGAAGTGGCTGATCGTGTGCACGACGTCGGCCTTTTTGGCCAGCGAATAGCGCAGCCGCGTGCGGACGTACTGGCGCAGGTTCGGCCCGATCGGATCGGTGAAATACGGGCTGCGTCGCGCGAGGTCGTACAGCGAAAAGAGGATGCGTGCGTGTTCGTCGTAGGACGGCACCATTTCCAACGTGCAGTGCAGCACGTCGACCTTGTACCTCGCCAGGCGATGATGGACGAACCAGCGCCGCGCCGCTTCGCGCGCCACCGGCCCCAGGTAACCGTGCAGGTTCAGCCGCCGATAGGTGAAGTTATCCGGCAGCGGCCGGGACAGGCGCAGCTCGGGCGTGAAGCCGAAAACCAGATACGCGTTTTCCCGATCCAGCTCGCTCAGGTTTTCCAGCAAATGTTTGACGATCCGCCCCGCGCCGGTCAGCGCGTCGGGATTGTAGGGCGTCGCGTCAATTATTAATCGCTTCATCGTGGTAGTACTCGTTCAATCGTTTCCCATACATTACCGGGGCGCAGGCCGCTCAGGCAAGGATGCCCCGGTTCAGGGCAACGCTCGCGGCGGCATGGGGCGCAGGAGACCGGCTGGACCAGCGCGTGCGACGGGTCGGCCGTCCAGCGCGCAGCGACGTTGGTGCCGGACATGATTGTCACCAACGGTGTGCCGACCGCACTCGCCAGATGCGCCGGACCGGAATCGACACCGACCAGCAAGTCGGCCTGGGCGATCAGCGCGGCGCTTTCGGCGAGGGAGAATTTGCCGGCCGCGTCGAGCATAAAATCGTGGCCGACGATGAGCGAACGATTGAATTCGCGATCCGCTGCTCCGCCGAGCAGAAGCAGGCGGGCGTCGAGACGATCGCGCAGCAAGACGATCAATTCGCGCCAGTGCGCCGCCGGCCAGGTCTTCGCCGGCGTGCGCGCGGCGGCATGCAGCGCGATGCGCGGACCGTTTCCGGTTACATTCTCCCACGCTTGTTGCGCCGTCGCGGTCAACGCCGCGGTCAGCGGCATGGGCGGCGCGGCGGCAAGCGGCAGATCGAGCGTTTCGCGCAGCAGGGCGGTGTGATTGTCCGTCTCGTACCGCTGTTCATCGGGCGGTGCGCCGATGTGCGTGGCCAGCGAAGACGCGCCGCGATGGTCGTAACTGACGACCCGCGGAGCGCCCAACGTCGTGCACAAAAGCATGTCGCGCCAATCGTGACGTAGGTTGACCAGGAGGTCGGGGGCAAAGGCGAGTACCTCTTTTCGATACGCCAGGATGCTGCCGTGGCCGCCGAGAAAGGGACTCGCCCAGGCGAAGGCCATGCGGCCGTCGAGCTCGACCAGCGGTTGCGCCGCCGGATGGCAGGCCACGGTGAGCGTCGCGCTCGGCCAGGCCGTTTGCAGCATGGTCAGTGCCGCGCGCGCGAGCAGGTAATCGCCGAGATGATCGGGCTTGTGCACCCAGATGCGGCGGATGTCGGGCACGGCGCGACACCGTCGTTTTTCGCGCCACGGCTTGGTGACGAATCCCGCCAGGCGGATGGCCGGAAACAGCGCGTTCATCGGCGTTCCTCGGTCGGCGACGGTTGCGGCGTCGAGGTCGGCGAGGTCACGTGCGGTTCGTTGATGATGCCGGTGCGCATGCGGTGAATCGCCGTGCCCATCGCCCAGACGGCAACGATCAAATAGGAACTGTGATGCGGCTTGAACAGGAACGAGTCGAAGCCGCCCGAGCCGAGGAAAAAGAGAAACGCCAGAAACAGGCCGCGGCTCAGTTGCTTCAACTCGACGTCGACCAGGAATTTCATGTTGTCACGCAAACGACGCCAGAGGCGGACGATCACGGTCATGAACAGGAAAAAGCCGATGAAGCCGGTGCCGGTGAGCACGTCGACGTACATGTTGTGCGGGCTGCCGTACATCGGCTGGATGCCTTCGAGGATCGAGTATTTGCCGTAGACGAAGGCGTAGTTGTTGTAGCCCACGCCCATGAGCGGATGTTCGACGATCAGGTTGATCGAGCTGACCCAGCGGATGAGGCGCGACTCGGCGCTACTGGACGAGTAGTAGAAAAAGTCGACGACTTTCTGCTCGACGTCCAGGTCGCCGAAAATCGAGGTCGTCAGCAAGGCGACCATTCCGGCGATCAGCAACGACGCCAGCAACACGCGCCGCCAGTCGATCTGACCGTGAAGGACCATCACCGTCAAGCCGAACAAAATGCCCACCCAGGTGCCGCGGTTGAAGGTCAGCGCGATGCACACGACGATCGCGGTAACCAGAAAGAATCCGGCCAGGCGCTGCATCTTCTGCCGGTACAATGGTTTGAAGTGCACGGCGAGGGCGAGCATGATCGCGTAGTAAATGCCCGTGTAGCTGGTCGAACCGGCGATGCTGATCATGCGCAGCAGCTTGTGTTTGAGGTAGATGTATGCGGGCACCATCGTCAGCAGGTTGTACCAGAACTCGGAGCGGGTGACGTAAATGTAGAAGCTGACCGCCATCATCCACACGACCCACACCAGCAGCCATTTGGCCAGGCGCAGCACCTGCCGCTTGCTGTCGAGCGCGTCGATCAGCGCGATGTAGCACATGACCATCTCGGTCAGGCGCAACAGTTCTTTAGTGTTAAAAATTATGTTGCCGGGGCTGACCATCGCCACCTTGATGATGCAGATGATCGCCATGCCGTTGAACAACAGCAGGCCGCGCGCCACGCGATCGTCGCGCGGGATGACGAACCGCCGGCGGAGAATCGAGCGCGTCAGGTAGCCGCCGAAAATCAGCAGGATGAAGGCGTCCTCGACGGTGATCGCCCAGGGGCCGGGGATGTCCAGACCGATGTTGGGCATGGCCATCACCAGCGGAAAGAGGAAGACGATCGAGTGGCGGCGGAAGAAAACGAGCAGGAAGACGACCGCGCCCAACAGCATCATCACCAGACCGAATTTCATGCCGGCGATCGACTTGCCGACGATCCAGGCGGTGACGATGGCGATCAGCGGCCCCACGATCCAGCGCGGATCGCGTTGCGAGGTCAGCCGTTGCGCCAGTTCGCTATAAAAGGACATCGTCTCCGTTCCGTTCCAAGGCCATTATCAGAGCTTGCTCCAAACGCGCGGCCACCGCGCGATCGGTGTACAGCCGCTGCGCCCGCTCGCGCCCGATCGCGCCGAGCATTTCCCGCGGCGCCGGATCGTGCAAACGCGCCAGCGCCTCGGCGGCGGCGGTCGCGTCGTTTTCCGCCACGAGCAACCCCGCGTCGCCGACGACCTCCGGAATCGCGCCGCAACGGGACGCGACGACCGGTACGCCGGCGTTCATCGCCTGCGCCAGGATGTGGCCGAACTGCTCGGCCCAACCGGGCACGGTGCGGCTGAGCGCCACGAGGGCGTCGGCCTCGGCGAGCAACGCGGGCACCCGGTCGTGCGACACCGCATCGACAAAGGTTACACGCGTGAGAATTTTCAACCGCGCGGCTTGAGCGCGCAATGCATCGCGTTCGGAGCCGTCGCCGACGATCGTCGCCCGCCAATCCTTCGCCGCCGGCAGGGTCAGCGCGTCGAGTAAAAGGTTGACGCCCTTTTTGCGATCGAGCCGGCCGACGAACAACGCGTGCGGCTGTTTGCGCGCGCGACGAACCGGCGGCGCATCGATCTCCGGCACGCCCACCTGCGGCGTCACCGTCAACGGACCGCGATAGCCCGCGTCGCGCGCCGTGCGCGCCGCCGTGCGCGAACCGACCAGCAGCCGCCGCGCCGCGCGATACACCGGCCAGGCCGACACGCGCGAACGGAAGTCCAGCGGCAGGTTTTCCCACGCGAAGGGCAGCAACGGCAAGCCCAGCGCCACCGCCGCGTAAGCCGCCTGCAGCGCGGCCAGACCGCCGGGCTCGGTTTCGGCCAGCAGCGCGTCGGGACGCCACGTGCGCAGCGCGCGCATCAACTCGGGATGCGGATACCGAAAGCGGCGCACGTGCCCGGCGTGCGGACAGTCGAACAACGCGACGGCGAAACGCGAATCGGGCGCGAAGCGGCGCAGGCCGAAATCGGGCTCGGGCCAGGCGGCCGGCGAGGCGAGGAATATCTCGTGACCGCGTTCGCGCAGGGCGTGAAATTTGCCGCGATTGCCCGCGACGATGTAGGTGTGGCCCAGCACGGCGATGCGCATCAGCCTACCCCCAACGTGCGGTAGAGCGCGGCGGTCTGCGCGGCGATGCGCGGCCAGCCGAAGGTCTCGCGCACCGTCGACGCAACGGCTTGCGCCGCTTGTTTGGCGCGCGGACCGTCGGACATCGCGCGGCGGATCGTCTCGACCAACGCGGTCGCGCTGACGTCGGCGGCGAGGTAAGGCGATTGCACGGCGCGCATCACCTCGGGCAGCGAACCGGCGGGCGTGGCGGCGACGGGTGTGCCGCAGGCGGCCGCTTCCAGCACGATCAGACCGAAGTTTTCCTCGGCGCGCGTGGGTACGACGAACAAGTCGGCGGCGTGATAAACGGCGGGCAACTCGTCGTCGGGGACGAAGCCGAGAAAGCGCACGCGATCGTCGATGCCCAATTGCCGCGCTTGTCGTTCCAGGTCGTCGCGCAACGGACCGCTGCCGCCGATCAGGCAAGCAATGTTTTTTCCTTCGCGGTGCAAAGTGGCGACGGCTGCGAGCAGAAGATCCAGGCCCATGCGCGCGGCCAGGCGGCGCACGGTGAGGATCACGAAAGCGTCGGCGGGCAAACCGTGCGCGGCGCGCGGATCGATGGTTGTTTCCGCCGGCAAAAAACGGTCGGCGTCAATGCCGCCGGGAACGATCACCGCATCGTCGGCGCGCGACGGCGCGAGCACGCGCAACCAGGAGCGCGAAAATTCGGAGAGCATCGCCACGCGGTCGACGCCCAGCAACAAGCGGCGCTGCATGCGCTTTTGTGCGGCGAGCAGGGCATCCAGATACCAACCGTAAACGAGCGAGCGGCGCGCCCGCAGTTCTTCCGCTTCGACGGCGGACTCGGCGTGCCACGGACCGTAAAAGGTGTACACGGTGGGCACGCGACCGGCCAGCGCCGACAACGCTCCCTGCGCGGACAGGGTCAGATGAAAATGCGCGAGGTCGATTTCCGGCAGCAGTTTGCTCGCCGCGTCGCGGGTGGCGCGCCAGACGCCGGCGTACCGCCGCGGGGTCGGCCGCAACGGGTATGCATAGCGAAGCACCCGCACGCCGTCGTCGCGCCGTTCCTCGGCGGGCGCGCCGGCGACGGACTTGGTCAGCACGGTTACGCGCCAGCCGCCGGCCGCCTGTTGCGCCGCGAGGTTTTCCACCACGCGCTCGACGCCGCCGCGTTCGGGCGGAAAGGCATCGGTGACATGCAGAATGCGCACGCTCAAATCCACCACTCCCGGCAGACGTTGCACGGGTCGAACCAATCCCATTTGCCTTCGCGATGCATGCGGCGGATGCCGTTCCAACGTTTGGAGTTCCACAGGTCGAGCAGGAAGTCGTGCTGCACGTCGCCCAGCGCCAGTTTGTAGAGCACGTCTTTGCAGCAGACGGTCACTTTGCCGTCCCAGCCGATGGACATGTCCTTCCACAGTTGGCGGCAGGCGAAGCGCTCGGCCGGTTCGCCGGCGCGCACCGAATCGGCGCGCATGTCCTCGACCTGGCCGCCGAAGGTGTCGGCTTCTTTGATCAGGATGCGGTCGCCGCGTCCCAGATGCGGCACCCAGTAGTCGCAGAACGCCTCAACCTCGTCTTCGGTCTGGCGCATGAGCAGGATTTGCAGTTCGATTTCCGGCCGCCGTTGGCCGCCGGCGCGTTTGTGGGCGAAAAGGCGGGCGACGTTTTCGGCGACCGTCTCGTAGGCGCAGCCGGGCCGCACGGCCTCGTAGGTGGCGGCGCTGACGCCGTCGAGCGAAACGATGACCTGGTCGAACGCGCCGTCGCCCAACAGGCGTCCGACGTTGTGTTCGTCCAACAACGTCGCGTTGGTCGACGTGTACAACCGCGACAGTCCGGCCTGATGCGCGATGACGGCGAAGTCGAAAAATTCCTTGTGCAACAGCGGTTCGCCCAGGCCCATGAGCGCGACCGACTCGATCCACCGCCGCTGTTCTTTGAGCTGCTGAACGATCTTGAGGAACAAATCGCGCGGCATGAAGCCGACGTCGCGATCCATGCCGGTGCGTGGGCACATGACGCACTTGAGGTTGCAGGCGTTGGTCACTTCGAGGTGGACGGCCTGCGCGAAGGGCAGCAGCTTGTACGGCCGATAGCGGCGGTGGAGTTTGCGATGCAGCGTATACGCCAGTTGTTCGACCGACTTGTCCGAAGCCAGAAACATCCGCCGGCGCAAGCCGCGCCAGCCGCCGCCGGTCGTGTCGGAGAACATGACGACTTTGCCGCCATAGCGCGCGAGGTCCATCGTTTATTCCTTTTCCACGCGCAGGACGACTTCGATGTCGCGTGCGGGGTAAATCCAGGCGCAATAAAATTCGTAAAAATCAAGGAAGCGGTTGGCGAGCCAGGTGACGCCGAGATAACGGAAGATGCGGCTGAAGGTCAGGCGGCGCTCGAGCCGCGAGAAGGGCGGCACGTGCGCGAACCGCTCGAAGACGAAGCGGTGCTCGAAAAGCCAGTGCGTCGCGATCGACGCGGTGGTCAGCTCGCGCGGCTCGCCGCCGGTGAAGAAATCGAAAGCGCGCACCGACATCGCGCGTTTGTGCGTCGGGTCGGCGTAGGCGCTGCGGTTGGAGAAGTGCGGGGTGACGATCTCGACGCGCGCGCCCGGCGCGGCGACGCGGTGGATTTCGGCCATGAAGGCGGGCACGTCCTCGACGTGTTCGATGATGTGCCGCGCGACGATGCGCTCGTATTCATTGTTCGCCAGCGGCCAGGGCAGGCGGTTCAGATCGTGCACCAGATCGACCCCGGCGAACGAATAGGCGTCCACGCCGAACGCGCCCGGCGTTTTGTGCGGACCGCATCCGAGATCGAGGATCTTCATACGCTTGTCTCCCCGGCCTGCAACCGTTGCCGCATGCGGCGGTATTCATGCAACAGACTGCGCCCTTGCCCCAGCGCCAACAGGATGAGCGACCATCCGCCGAACAAGCCGATTTTCGCCGCCAACCGCGCCACTTCTCCCTCGATCGGCCGATAGTGCAACACCAGCGCGCTGAGCGCGGCGGCCATGGCGAAGATGATACCCGGCACGATGAAGATATGGCGAAAATCAATGGTAACATGCGCCCGCACATCCCGGTAGGCCAGGATCACCCCGACCAGCATCACCGCCCCGACGGTCACCGCCGCGCCCTTGGCCCGGAAAAAGTAGACCAGCGGCGGGGCGGCGATCAGCATCACCAGCGCCTGGGCGACCTGAATCCGGCCGATTTTGCGCGGCTGACCCACGGCGGTGAACAGCTCGCCGACATCGTCGAAGATCGGCCGCAGCAATTCGTAGACCAAAAGCAACTGCACGAGCACCGCCATCGGCCGCCAGGTGTCGCCGAAGACCACGCCGACGAACTCCGGCGCGCAGTAAGCCAGGCCGATCGCCGCCGGCGCGGAGAGCAACACGATCAGACGCATGACCAGGCCGAAGGCTTCGGACAGCTTGTCGCGATCGTTCTGCACCTTGCTGTAGAGCGGAAAGGCCACGCGGGCGACGATGTGCGTGACCATCGTCGTGGGCAGCACGGCCAGGGCGTAGGCGCGCGCGTAAAAGCCGAGCTCGGTTTCGGAGATCAACGTGCCGACCAGAAAATCGTCGAACTGCAGCACGGCGAAGGTGGCCAGCCCGCCGATCCACAGCGGCGTACCGAAGCGCAGGAACCAGCGGAGCATCGACCAGCGCGGCCGGGCGAGGGCGAAACGCGGATTGAGCTTCCAGTAACCGATCGCCGCGGCGGCTTGCGCGCCGGCGAGGCGCAGTAAAAGCACCCAGACGTTGGCCCATAGCAACGCGGCGACCACGGCCAGCGCGTTGATCAGCACGTTGACGCTCAGGTTGACCAGTTGCAGGCGGCGGAAGTCGACTTCCTTTTCCAGCAGAATGCGCGGGGTGTTGCCCGCGTTTTCCAGCGCCGCGCCGATCGCCACGCCGATGAGCACGGCGGCGGTCAGCGGGCTGTAATGCGCGGCCACCAGCGGCTGGATGACGATCGCCGCGATCGCGACGATCACGCCGGTGGCGACGTGCAGCAGCAGGTGCGCGCCGGCCGCCTCGGGCAGATCGTCTTGTTTGTGAATCAGCGCGTGGTTGTAGCCGAAGGCCAGCAGCTTGCGCATCAGCGTGCAGAAAAACACGGCCAGCGCGAGCACGCCGAAGGCTTCCGGCGCGATCAGGCGCATCAGCGCGACGTTCGCCAGGAAGGTGATCACCTGGTTGAGGTAGGTGGTGCCGGCCACCCAGGCGGCGCTGCCCGCCGCTTTGCGCGCCAGGCTCATGACCGCTCCCGCCGAAAACGCCGATAAAAATGAATGCGCCCCAGGCCCGTCGCCCAACCGCCCAGCAGGTTGATCCACGGGGCCAGCCAGGCGCGGAGCGGATCGACCTGTTTGCCGAACACCCGCAGGCGCGGCACGCGCATCAGATCGACCGCCAACCATTTCAGCGGCGAGAGCAACAGCGCCCGCGTGAGGGTCAGTGCGTTTTCCGCACCGGAATCCATGCCGAAGCGGACGGTCGAGCCGCGCCGCCACATCGTACGCAGGAACGAGCGTAGCGTATCGATCTTCAAATGAACGGTGTGCGTTTTCGTCGTGCGCAGCAGATGATATCCGGCCGCCAGCAAGCGCCGGGTGAGGTCGGCGTCGGCGCCGTGCACGTAGCCTTCGTCGAAGCCGCCGACGGTCGCGAGCGCCTCGCGGCGGATCATCATGTTGTTGCCGTTGAGGCACACGCCGTCGTAGGCGTTCTTTAAAATGATGTCGCGCTCGAACTCCTCGACGTAGCGCAGCACCTTGGCCAGTTCGACGGCGGTGAAGGCGCTGGGGTGCAGGTTGCCGCCGAGACCGTCGTAATCGCCCAGGTGGGCGAGGGTGTCGCGGTACCAGGTCGCGGGCGCGAGGCAATCGGCGTCGATGAAGAAGATCCACTTTCCTTGCGCGGCGGCCAGGCCGGCGTTGAGCGCGGCGGCGCGTCCCTGATGCGGGCGGCGCAGGACGACGACGCCGGCTTGCTCGGCAACGGCGGCGGTGTTGTCGGAACTGCCGTCGTCGACCACGATGACCTGAGCTTGCTCGCCGTTTTCGCAGTCCCGCAGCGAACGAAGCGTTTGCGCCAGCGTCGCTTCGGCCTGATAAGCCGCGATAATCACAGAGAGTTCGCTCATTGCCCCGCCGCCGAAATAAAAAAATATCGTAGCTAGTTTGCTTGTTGACGGGGGGATGGTCAAGGTTAACATAAGCCGCTACAATCGCGCGTGCGGTTCGTGTGAAAAAACTCGGAGGACAAGGTATGCATCTGAATAGACTTTGGCTGCTTTCGCTCATGTTGGTTTTCGTTTTGGCTCTCGGCGTGACCGTCGGTTGCGGCGACGACGATGACGACGATGACGACGATGACGATGATGAAGCCGACGATGATTACTACGACGACGATGACGACGACGATGATGACGATGACGACGATGATGACGACGACGATGACGACGATGATGACGACGATGACGATGACGATGACGATGACGATATGGCGCCGGATCTGGCCACTGTGCACATGCAGGTCTGGCCGGCGGATTTCCCGGAACTGCCTTATTTCCAGTATCCGCTGGAAGTGTCGCCCATCGAGAGCGGCATCATTCTGCCCGTGTACAGCGACGAGGATTGCGACCTGAAGGGCGGTAAGATGTACTACAAACTCGACGGCGGCGACGCTACCGAGTACGACACCATTTCTTCGCTGGTCAAATGCCAGTACAACGCCGACAGCTACGACTGGGTCGGCTACTATCTGGATGAAATTCCCGGCGCGCTGGACGACAGCAAGGACACCGATCACTCGATGGAAATCTGGTGGACCGACGCGGCCGGCAACGAGAGCAACCACCTGACGGTCGATTACACGATCACCGTCAAGGATTATCGTCCCGGCGCGGTGATGGAAGAGTTCACCTTGCCGAACCAGGACGATGAAGACGTCTCGCTCAGCGACTTCACCGGCAACATCGTGGTGATCGAAGGCACCACCGGCTGGTGCCCCTATTGCGGCGACGAGGCGGACGAGTTCGCGGTGCTGGCCCCGGCGTATCGCACGGCGGGCGACCCGGTCACCTTCCTGGGCATGATGGGCGAAGACGGCGGCGGCAGCCCGAACGTGACGCCGGCGATCCTGACCAGCTATCGCGCCGCCCACGACTGGGATACGGCGGACATCGACCTGCTGGCCGATCCGAACTTCGCGTTCCTGGGCGACTACATGCCCAGCACCGGCGTGCCCTTCAATGTCATTCTGGACACGACCCACACCATCCGCGTCATGTGGAATGGCTACTGGGCCAATCACATGGACGACATTGTCGATCAGCTTCTGGCCGAGCTGGAATAATCTGAGACGAAATCGGAACGGGCCGGCGCCATGCGCGTCGGCCTTTTTCTTTTAATGATAAAGCGGTTTGCGCGGCTTGGGGTGCAGGTCGTCGTCGAGCGTTTCGTACTTGCGCCGCCGGCGGGCGCGCACCAGCAAGTAGCCGGCGAACAACACGATAGCGGCGAACACCCAGATGCAACCGTCGTCGAGCAGCAGCATCCACGTCTGGCGACGATGCAAAAAGCGTTGCCAATCCGCTTCCAGCGCGAACAAGTCGCGGCCGGTCGCCTCGATCAGCGCGTCGTGAAAGGATTCGCCGGCGGCGATCCGCGCCAACAACGGCGTGAGGAACAAATTGGTGCGCAGGTAAATCACCACGCTCAGCGATTCGACGTACGCCAGCTTGGCGCGGCTGGAGGATTTCGGCCAATGCGCACCGAGGTTCGCCAGCGGAATGAGCCGGTCGACCAGCACCGCTATGCTCAGGCGGAAAGAGTCGCCGGTGCGCCATTCGCGGGCGACCAACTGCGCGACGCCCTCCTGAAACCAACGCGGCAGATAGCGGCCGTCGGCAAGGCGGTCCAGTTCGATGTGCGCCAGTTCATGCGCAAAGACCTGCGCGGCGTCGGCGCGCACGCTTTCCTTGATCGTGCCGCGCGGGGAAAACATGACGATCGTGTTGCGTTTCAACAAGGCGGTGCCGATCGCCCATTCGGGCACGTGGTTGCGCGGCTGAAGCTGGGTGAAGGTTTCGCGGTCCGGCGCAAGGAAAACGGTCACTTTCCCTTCGAGGGGCACGCCGAATTCGGCGGCGACGTGCCGTTGCGTTTTTTCCGCGTACGCGGCGAAGACCTGCGCGCCGCGCGTTTCGTCGGGCGGATAGCGGATGTCGAAGTGCTCGGTGGCTAGGCTCGCCCAGCCGGTTTCCGCCCCGGCCGTCGCCGGCAGCAACAGCAACAGGGCGCACAGGGCGAACATTCGCGAAGCGTGACGATTCATAATTCCAATTTGCTGCGGACCTCGTCGGGAGACAAGCCCGCGATGAGCAACGTTTTGTGGCGATCGGTTTCGCCGGCAACGATCTCGATCGCCGTTTTGGCCACGCCGAGTTTCTTGGCCAGCAGCTTGAGCACGTGGGCGTTGGCTTTGCCTTTTTCCGCCGCGGTGGTGATGGCGACCTTCAATTCGTCGCCGTGCACCGGACCGAGGCGATCGGCGCTCGCTTTGGGAGTGACGCGGATTTTCAGTTGGGAGCCGGTCGGTTTCTCGGCGAGGCAGGGACTCACTTGCGGCCCATGATCGCCACTTTTTCAGCCTCTTCCTCATGCCGCTTAGCGCTCTCGGACGAGGCCTCCAGCAGGCTGAGATGCGATTCGAGCAGGGCCTTCATTTCGGCCTCGACGCGCACGCGCATGCGCCGCAGTTCCTGCACGTCTTCGTTGAGCTTGCGGATCTGATCGTGGGCGTTGCCGACGAGCTTGTCGGCGTCCAGCCGCGCTTCGGCGATGATGATTTCCGCCTCTTTCTGCGCGTTGGCCTTGATGTCCTCGGCGACGCGCTGCGTGGAGATAATCGCGTCCTTCAGCGTCTTTTCGTGCTCGATCAACTCGCTGAGCCGGCTCTTGGTGCGCTTGAGCTCCTCGTTGAGGGCCGCGTTTTCGCGCAGGATGTCTTCCATCTCGATGCGGACCATGTCCAGGAAACTATCCACCTCGCCGGCGTCGTAGCGGTTGCGCACTTTTTTGAATTGCTGTTGCTGGATGTCCAGCGGCGTGATTTTCATAATCCCTCCGCGCCTGGTATGAGATCGCGTGCATTTTACCAAAAAACCTTCGTTACGCAAGAACTTATCCACAGGATGCGAGAAGATGGTTGAAGCATAAAAACGGGGACACGATTCCTGTATATCCCCGTTTTCTCTTTATTCTCCGTGGGCCGGTGGCACTGATACGCGAGCAAGCGAAGCGAGCGAGTTTTTCAGTTTTTTGCACAAACACTGATAGGCCTCACTGCGTTCGGCGTGTCAGTGCCACCGGGGATGACCTGTTTCATTTTCCCCACTTTTTGCGGCGGATGTACTGGCCCTCGCGCTGCAACTGTCCCCACAGGCGGGCATTTTGCTTGCGCAGGCGACTGTCGTGCCGCCGCTCGTAGGCTTGCGCCTCGCGTTGCAGTTGGCGGAAATGTTCGAGGCGCTCGGCCGAGAGGACGCCCTGTTCGACCGCCGCTATGACCGCGCAACCCGGTTCGGTGTCGTGCGTACAATCGCTGAAGCGGCACCCGGCGGCCAACTCGCGGATGTCGGCGAAAACGTCGTCGAGCCCCGCATCGTCGGGCAGTTGCAACTCGCGCATGCCGGGGGTGTCCAGCAGCAGGCCGCCGTCGGGCAGCAGCGTCAACTGGCGATGGGTGGTCGTGTGCATGCCGCGACCGTCGCGGGCGCGCACCTCGTGGGTGGCCATCCGCTGCTCGCCGAGCAGGGCGTTGACCAGCGTGGTCTTGCCGGCGCCCGACGAACCGACCAACGCCACGGTGACGCCGGAGCGAATGTGCGTGCGGATCGTCGCCAGGCCGTCGTGATGCAACGCGCTGACGGCGATCACCGCCGCGCCGGGGCAGCGCATTTCGACCGCGAAAGTCGTCTCGGGCAGATTTTCGCAGAGGTCGGCCTTGTTGAGCACGATCAGGGGTTGCGCGCCGCCGGCCCAGACCAGGGCAAGATAGCGCTCGATGCGTCGCAGGTTGTAATCGGCGTCGAGGCCGCAGACGATCATCACCAGATCGACGTTGGCGGCGACGATTTGCGTGCGCGTTTCGCGCCCGGCGGCGCCGCGCACGAATTGGGTGCGGTGCTCGAACACGTGCTCGATGAGCGCAAGGCTGTTGGCGGTCGGTTCGTGGCCGAGCAGCACCCAGTCGCCCACGCCGGGCAGTTGCCCGTCTTCCAGTTGATGCCGCAAGCGACCGGCCAGGTGCGCCGGTCCCTCGCCGGCGGCGGTCCACACGTCATAGGCGCCAAAGTGTTCGGCGGCGATGCGCGCCGGGATGAGCTGTGGCGCGTTCAGTCGTTCCCATTGGTCGGCGAAATATTGATTCCAGCCCAGTTCGGACAAGGGTGTCATGGTTTCGTACTCCATTTGCTCGTTGAAAAAACGCAATTCAATTGATCGCCGGACGAGATACGACTCGCCGGCACAAGACGATGACCGCGATGGTTGGGAGCTGATTTGTCGCGTGCCCGGATGCGACGACCGATCCGCCTTTTCCGGTGCTCAACCCGCGGCCTCAATGGAATACGACAGCGTCCAAAAAATCCTCGTAATGGGCGTTCATCGACGAACGCGCGCCTACCATAGCACAACATGAAAACGAAATGAAGCATTTGCGGATCGCGGCTCGAAAAACGCGGCGCTTCCCTGTAAGATCGGGAAAACGCAACGCGGGAAGGATTTGCGCATGGCCACATTGCACGTGCCGTACCGGGTGATTTTCGGCGATACCGACGCGCTGGGCATCGTGTATTACGCCAATTACCTGCGGCTGCTGGATCGGGCGCGCGGCGAATGGTTTCGCGCGTTTTCGCTGCCGCCGACCGAGATGATCGCGCGCGAGTACATGATCGTCGTCGTCGAAACGCATCTGCAACACAAGCGTCCGGCACGCTACGACGAGGAATTGCAAATCGAGGTCTGGCTCAGCACGAAGTGGGTGAAGCAGGCGTCGATCCGCTTCGAGTATCGCGTGTGGGGCGCCAACGGCGACCTGTGCGTGAGCGGCTACACGCGGCATGCGTTCACCAACGCGGGCGGGGCGTTGCGCCGGCCGCCGCGCGAGTTCATTCAATCCCTGCGGGAACTGGCCGAGGAGCGTGCGTATGACGACAAGGATTAAACGGCTGACCGTGTGCGCGTTGTTGTTGGCGACGGCCGCCCTCGCGGCGGGGAACATCGCGTTTAGCGATCGGGCGACCTGGACGCCCGCGCAGGCCTGGGGCTGGCATCCGATGGACACGGAAACCTACATGGAAAACTACCTGCTGGCCATGCGCACCGACGAGGGCGCGTTTTTGTTTTGCACGTTCATGGTCAGCAACGCGGGCTTCGGCGATCACACGCCGGGCGCGGGCATTGCGTTTTATTCGCCCGAAGGCGCGGTGGTTTCGCACGATTTCAAATTCAGCCGCAAGGAGCTGACCGCCTCGACCGCCGGGCTGGACATGCGCATGGGCGATCTGCGCCTGGTGAAAAGCGGCGAGCAGGTGCGGCTGGTCGTGCCGCGCGGACCGGTGGCGCTGGACCTGACCGTCACGCCCACCGCGCCGTTGTGGCGGCGGCAATCGGGCCGCATGCTGCTGGGCAACGCGAAGGACGTGTGGAACTGGGCGGGGCTGGTGGCGCGCGGGCGCGTCGCCGGGAAGATCACCGTCAACGGCAAAACCTACGACGCGGCGGGCCTGGGGTATCTGGATCACACCTGGTCGAACAAATCGTTTTTCGACTATTCGAAAAATTGGCTGTCCACCCGCATCCACGGCAAAAAGTGGACGGTCAATTTCGTCCGGATGAAAACCAAGGACGACAAGTTCGTGAGCACGCTGATGCTGGCGCGTGACGGTGCGCCGGCGCAAACGGCGGGCACGGTGAACTTCCAACTGCTGGGCCAGGCGAAGAAGGAAGGCTACGTGCACCCGACCGCGTTCGAACTGCACGGGCAGGCCGGCACGGCGCAGGTGACCGTCACGATGCGCAACGGCCGCTATACGGAGGTCGTCGATCCGATCCGTTCGCTGTCGGCGTTCGAGCGCAAGGCCATTCAACTGCTGGTCGCCAAGCCCGTGCTGCTGCGCATGCAGATGGACACGACGATCACGGTGACCGAAAATGGAGTGACCGAGAGCGAAACGCTGCCCGCCGTGGCGAGCATGTTGTATTTCGCCGATTGAGAAAACGATGAGCGACTGGCGACGACTGGATGAATTCCGCCTGCAATTGCCCCGCGACGGCGCGATGCGCGTGCCGGGGATCATCTACGCCGACGCGACGCTGGAACGCGACCTGGCGCGCGACGAGGCGGCCAAACAGGTACGCAACGTGGCGCATTTGCCGGGCATCGTTTCGGCCAGCCTGGCCATGCCGGACATCCATTGGGGTTACGGCTTTCCCATCGGCGGCGTGGCGGCCTTCGACGCCGACGAGGGCGTGGTGTCGCCGGGCGGCGTGGGCTACGACATCAACTGCGGCGTGCGCCTGGCCGTCACCCGGCTCGAGCAAGTGGATATCCGCGACGAACTGACGCGGATCGTCGATTATCTGTATGCGCAGGTGCCCGCCGGCGTGGGCAAGGGCGGCGACGTCAAACTCAATCACAAGCAGTTGCAGCGCGTGTTGCGCGACGGCGCGGCGTGGGCGGTGGCGCAGGGCTACGGCGAAGCGGCGGACCTGGAGTTCATCGAGGACGGCGGCGCGCTCGCCGGGGCCGATCCGCCGGCGGTCGGCAAGCGCGCGTTGGATCGCGGCGCGGGACAACTGGGCACGCTGGGCAGCGGCAACCATTTTCTGGAAGTGGGCGTGGTCGACGAGATTTTCGATCCGCCGGCGGCCGACGCCTTCGGTCTGCGCCCGGGACAGGTGACGGTGATGATCCACAGCGGCAGCCGCGGCCTGGGGCACCAGGTGTGCGACGACAGCCTCGGCGCGATGGCGCAGTATGTGCGCGCCAAGGGGATCGAGCTGCCCGACCGCCAATTGGCCTGCGCCCATGCGACCAGCGACGCCGGGCGGCAATACCTTGCGGCGATGGCCGCGGCGGCGAACTACGCGTTTGCCAATCGGCAGATTCTGTTGGCGCGGGCGCTGCGGGCCGTGCTGGCCGCGTTGTCGTTGTCGCCGCGCGAACTGGGTCTGCGCACGCTGTACGACGTGGCCCACAACATCGCCAAGATCGAAACGCACCTGGTGGGCGGCGAGCGGCAAAAGCTCGTCGTGCATCGCAAGGGAGCGACACGGGCCTTCGGGCCGCAACGGCGCGAGGTGCCCGAGGCGTATCGCGCGGTCGGTCAGCCGGTGCTGGTGCCCGGCGACATGGGTCGGTGCAGCTACGTGCTGGTCGGCACCGACAAGGCGATGAACGAAACCTTCGGCAGTTCATGTCACGGCGCGGGGCGGGTGCTCTCGCGCAAGGCGGCGACGAAAAAGGCGCAGGGGCGGCACATCGACCGGGAACTGCGCGGGCGGGGGATCGTCGTGCGGGCGCACGAGCGCGGCACGTTGGCCGAGGAAATGCCGGAAGCGTACAAGGACGTCAGTCAGGTGGTCGAGGTGATGCACGGCGCGGGCATCGCGCGCAAGGTGGCGCGGCTGCGACCGTTGGCGGTGGTGAAGGGATGAAAATTCGTTTCACGTTACTGTTGTTGATCGTGCTTGTGTGCGGCTGCTCGTCGCTGCCCGGCGTGCGTCAGCCGTTCGCGTTGGGCGGTTTGCGTTTCGGCATGACGGTGGCGGAGGCGAAGGCGGCGCTGGCCGGTAAGGATTTCAATCTGGACACCAACGACACGCCGCTGGGGCAGACCTGGTCGGTGGTGCAACCGTTCGCCGGGCGGGCGGTCAAACCGAACTGGCTGACCGAGCCGGTCACGCGGGTCGCGCTGTCTTTCTGGGATGATCGCCTTTACCGCGTGCGGTTGCACATGGATGGCGCGGGGCTCGACGACATGCTGGCGATCAAGGATCGTTTTGCGCGCGGGTACGAGGTGGAGGCCGATCTGTCGCAGGGCGAAAAGCTGTGGTTGGAATTTCGCACCCAACAAATGCGGGTGTTCGTCGCGGGGGGCGTCGAGTCGCCGGCGGCGACCTTCGTCGATCTGGACATCTACCGCGGGGTGGACGTTTCGCGGCAACGCTATCAGAAAAAGGCGGTAGAGCGGTTGCGCGTCCATGAGCTGCGCTTCGGGATGTCGCTGGGCGAAGCCGAAGAGACGCTGGGGCACAAGCTGGAGCCGTCGGATTTTTTCTCCGGACAGGAAAGCCGCAAGTGGGTCGATGCGCAAAACGGCGTTCAGTGGGAACTGGGTTTCAGCGAGCCGGACGGGCTGGCGACGGTGGGCGTGGTCTACGCCGAGCGCTGGTCGCCCGAGCGGGTGCGACAAACCGTGTTGGCTTGGACCAGGCAATTCGGCCAAGGGCAGATGCGGGCGAGCGGACCGGGGTACACGCTGGTCATCGACGCCGACAACGTGCGCATCAGCCTGGTGGTGATGGATTGCAACGACCAGGGATGCATGGTCAGCGAGGGGTGGATTTGGACCGGTCCGTCGTTGTGAGAGTCATCCTTTTTTGCTATCATCTATAAGATTAAAGAGCCGTCGAGGCACGGACGGCGCGAGGGGCGCATTGTCGGGATTTGTTGAAAAGCGAAACGGGCGGCGATTCGTTCGGTGCGGGACGAGGTCGCCGTTGGCGAGTTCCAAGCGAAAAACGATTTTCCTTCTATCGTCGGCCGACGAACGGCCGGCAATCGACAGGTCTTTTTCGTGAATGGACGAATCGCGATAAAGCATCTCACGCCCATCCAAACATCACGTGGTGAACGTCATCCAGGCACCGTCGGTGCAAGATAGGTGAAGTGAATGACCGAGCGAATGCTGACTTGTCCGCGTTGTGGCGCCAAATCGCCGGTTACCGCCGGCCAATGTACTGAGTGCGGATTGAAAATGGCAACCAAGCGACGCCGGGAGGTGTTGGGCCCCGATGCGCCCCCCGCGCGTTTTTTGCAAGGACGAGCGCGTAAAGCGCGTTCGCAACGCGGAACCCCGGCGCGTCCGCAGCGCGGATCGATCACACCCGTTGCCGCCAGCGAGGCGGAGCGTCGTTTCGGCGTCGACGGCGACCTAACGCCCACGCGCAAACCGAAAGAGGGCGCGGCGGTGGCCGCCAGCGGGAAGACGTCGTTTTACTCGCTGGACAGCATCAAGCCGATGGACGGGCTGGAAACCTTCACCGGTGAATCGGCTGAAGGCGAGGAAGTGCGCCGCGACGCCAACGGTCGACCCGTCGACGCGCCCAAAGGCGGCGAGGTGGAAGTCGGCACCATGCAGCAATGGCTGATGGATCCCAGCGACAACCCGCACGACCTGCAGGAAACCACCGCCGCCTTGCATGAAAAGAAAGCCACCGGCGGCAGTCTCGATCTGGAATTGGCGCCGCATCAGTACGGCGTGGATAAAACGCCGCCGGCCGCGCCGAAAGCGCCGGAAAAACCCAAGGCGCCGAAAATGCCGTCGGGCGATCTGAGTTTGAAAGAACATCCGCCGGCTCCCCCCGAGAAAGAACCCGAACCCTACCTCCCGCCGCCGGTGGAAGACGACGTGGTCATCACCAAGATGAAATCCAAGGGCGGCGCGAAAAAGAAAATCGAAACCGGGCCGTTTCTGCTGAAATGGCTGACGCCGCAAGCGGTTCTTTTCTTGATCGTGCTGATTGCCGGACCGAAATACATTCAAAACCATTACGTGTTGGAAGGTCCCTACCAGGCGACGTTCACCGACGTCGACGGGCGCAAAGTGGAATGCTCCACGAAGTTCATGCCCGAAGGTTCCAAGCTGACCGGCATGTTCGAGTGCAAGCTTTATCCGAACAGGTATTCGCTGCAGCGCGTCGACGAACCCAAGGTGCTCAAGGTGATCATGGGCGGCGGCAACATCGTCTATTCGGGGCACTACAACCGCAATTCGATCTCTCTGACTCTGGGCAGCATCAACGAGGGCGAAACGCGTTCGGTTTCGTTGGACGGCAAGTTTGACCCGGACATCAACCGGATGACCGGCGTGCTGTCCAATCCCCTGAAACAGACCGGCGAATTCGAACTGGTCAGATCCGAAACCCTCGAGGAATAACGGATGCGTTTGCGCCTCGTTTTTCTCTGCTTATGCGTCACGCTGCTGCTGACGGCCTGCCTGAGCTCGGCGCAACGCACGGCGGGGGATTACGAAGCGCCGGTTTCCACGGTCGTCACCGCCGACGGCTGGACGCTGGCGTTGCAGCATTACGGCGCGACGCCGGAGCCGGGCGCGCCGGTGATCGTGCTGGTTCCCGACCTGTATGAAAACGGGCGCGTGTTCGCGTTGGACGAGCGGCACGGTCTGGCGGATCGCCTGGCCGCGCACGATCTGGGCGTGGTCGTCGCCGAACTGCGCGGGCAGGGACTGAGCGAAAAGCCGGCCTGGTGGAACGACCGGCGCGCCGATTGGACGTTCGAAGCGCACGTGCGGCAGGACCTGCCGGCGATCGTGGCGGCGGTCAAGGGACGGTATGCGGGCAGGAAAATCGTCCTCGCCGGTCACGGTCTGGGCGGGCTGGCCTGCTTCGCTTACGCGGCGGCCGAATCCGACGAGATAGCGGCGCTGGCCGGGTGGGGCGTCGCCGACGGCTTCGGGCCGCTCAACGAGTTGCATCGCGCGTTATTGGCGCGCTTGGATCATCTGGCGCTGTTGGGCGCGGCGCCCACGCACAAGGGCGCGACCGCGCCGGCTCCGTTTATCGGCACGCGCGAAAGTCTTTTCGACGTGCTCTTGTGCAACGGACGCAGCCTGGCGCGGCCGACCGTCGCGCGCTATTACGAGCGGGCGCTGGAGCCCATGTCGATCGGCGTGGCGCGGCAGGCGGCGCGATGGGCCGAACGCAACGAGTGGACCAGCTACGACGGGCGCATCGATTATCGCGCGGGGTTGCCGTCGCTGGTGTGCCCGGTGTTGCTGCTGTCGGGCGGGCAGGACAACCTTTTCCCCGCCGTCGCTTCGCGCGAGATGCTCGACCGCATCGGCAGCGCCGACAAACGGCATCGCGTGTTCGACCGCGCCAGCCGCTACCGCGACGATTACGGTCACGCCGGTTTGCTGATCGGCGAAGAAGCCGACGACGAAGTCGGCGATTACTTCCGCCAGTGGGTCGAGAGCTTATAGGTCTTCGTTTTCCTCATTTGCTCCGCAACCGCAGGTCAGGCTCGTTTTATCTTCCGAATATCCGTACACGCGATTGCTGATGTAAAGGTTGTTTTTCGGATCTACGACGATATCGTTTTCTTTGGTTAACAGGTCGATGCGAAACTGTTGCTCGCTCAGCAATTCGCCGTCGGGCGAAACTTTGTAGATGCGCCATTTGATGGAACTGTCGGAACAACCGACGATGTGAATTATCGCGTTGCCGGCGTAGTCGAACGCCGCTGACGGATGCGAGTCGCAGGAAGCGGAATTGTTATTGAAGGGTAAGCTCCAGACGATTTCCCCATCCGGGCTGACTTTTGTGAAGTTGATTTGGAGTTCTTGATCCGGGAAAGCCTGGCTCGTCGCGAGCATGAGGTTCCCCGCGGAATCGACGTACATACCGTAATCGTCTTGATAGGCGCCGGAATAAAAGGTCGGCAGAGAAATTTGCCACAACATAGAGCCTTCCATATCGACGGCCGTCAACAGATCGTCGCCGGCAAGGTAGATAATGCCGATGTCATGCGCGACCGCTCGCTGGATTGGAAAGTCGATGTCACGTTGCCAAAGAAGCTCTCCGTCGGGAGCGAATTTGTATAGTTTGTTGTCGGTTGTGCTGCCGTCGATCGGCAACAGAAGGAGGTTGTTGTCCTGGTCGAAAATGGTGTAGATGGTGTCCCAATACGTGAATTCCTCCGTTGAAAAATAGTATTCCCATTGGGGCCTGCCTTCGTCATCGAGCTGGATGATGGTGACGCCTGAGTCGTTGTAGGAATTTGGGGGATCGTGAATGTAGGCGATGATCAACGGTTGGTCGTTTCTGTTGATAAAAAAATTATCCACCCAAAGCATGCCATTGTAATAATATTTCCAGATGATAAAACCGTCCGCGTCCGCTTTGGCGAAATAATCTTTAACGGAGTCGTAATAAAAGTTGTACTTCCGGTCCATCTTTAGATAGGAAAGATGCGGCATCTGCGACCATAGTTCATTGCCGTACTGGTCGAGTTTGATTAAATACTCGGATGAGCGGACATAAATTTCCTCATGATTATTGAAATACAGGCCGGGGAGTAATTTCCCCTGGCTGAGAAATTTATTGAATTGCCGTTCGCCGTCCGGCGAGTATTTGCGAATTTGGAGGCCGAAGCGATAACTGTTGGCGTACAGTTGCGCCGTGGTGAAGATCGCGGTCAGAACGATGGCCATGGCCAGGATGATTGACGGCAGCGGATTTTTTCGCCAGCGACGGCAGCGGGAGACGGCGATGCGTGATAGGCGGCCGAGGGCTGCTTTCGTCCGGCGGATGTTTGATCTTCCCATTTCAAACCTCCTGGTGGGAAGATTATAAAATAGAAATTAACTGAATGTCACGCGGTGTAAGATGCGGCGGTCTTGACCGGCGCGTAGCGATGTGCCACAGAAAATTCATGATCTACGTGGGCACCAGCGGTTTTTCCTACGACGACTGGCGGGGGCATTTTTACCCGGCGGAGTTGAACAAGAATCAATTTTTGGCCTACTACGCGCAGCGGCTGAACGCGCTGGAGGTCAACTTCACCTACTATCGCATGCCCACCGCGCGCACGATGGCCGGCCTGGCCGACAAGAGCGAAGGGCGCGTGAACTTCGTGGTCAAGCTGCACGGCGCGATGACCCACGAGCGCAGCGCTGCGCCCGAGGACTACCGCGCGTTTCTGGACGCTTGTACGCCGTTGCGCGAGCAAAATCACCTCGGCGCGCTGCTGGCGCAGTTTCCGTTTTCCTTTCACTGCAACGAGGCCAACCGCGATTATCTTAAAAGACTGCGTGAGCACCTGGGCGAGGGCGACGTGGTCGTGGAGATGCGCAACGCGCGTTGGGTGAAGCAGGAGACCTTCGCCCTGCTCAAGGACCTGCGTTTCGGCTGGTGCAACGTCGACGAACCGCGGCTCAAGGGCCTGCTGCCGCCGACGGCCGTGGCGACTTCGGACATCGGCTACGTGCGCTTTCACGGCCGCAATGCGCAAAAGTGGTTCAAGCACGAGCACGCATACGAGCGCTACAATTACCTGTATACGCAAGACGAGCTGGCCGAGTGGGCGCCCAAAATCAAGATGCTGGAAAACCTGACCAAGCGCACCTACGCCTTCACCAACAATCACTTCGAGGCGAAGGCGGTGACCAACGCGCTGATGTTGTTGGATCTGCTGCGGTGATCAATCCACGGTAAAACGCAGATAGACGACGTTGCCGGAAAGCGTCGCTTCCACCTCGCCGGTCGCGGCCACGCCGGAGTCGGTCAACGTTCCTTCCTGATCGTACAGTTCCCACGCGCCGTCGCTGTCGGGATGCAGCGGCACGGTCACGGCGACGGATCCGCCCGACGCGCCGCTGTTCCACAAACCGATCGTCCATTGGTTGTTGTCGTCGACGAAGGCCAGCGCGTACAGGTCCTTCTCCCATGCCAGCGCCGCGCCCAGGTCGCCGGCGAAACGCGACGATCCCAAAAGCCAATGCAGCCCCCGTTGCGCCCGGTAGGAAGGTTTGTCGATTTCATCCTCACGCGGATAACCAAAGAGGCCAAAGGTATCCTCGGTGGGCGGCATGCTGTGAATTTCGTTGTCCCAGAACGTGTACCAGAAGTGGCTTTGCACGCCTTTGGCGGCGCAGATCATGATCCCGCGAGCCAGATACGCACCCTGGCGGGCTTGCCCGATTAGGAAGTGCGGCCAGCCGATTTCGGTCAGGTGCAGCGGCTTTTCCGGGCAGCCGATCTCGTCGAGCAAGGATCGGGCGTGATCGATCATTTCCTCGATGTTGCCGTATGTCCAGATCCCCAGGTCGACGGTCAATTCGGGGCTGGTCTGCTGGAGAAATGTGTAGGGATGAATCGCCAGCGCATCCATGTAATCGCAAATGTCCGGATGCTCTTCAAAGACTCGATAAAGGAAATTCCAGATCCAATGCTCGCCGAAGATGTAAATGTCGAAGGGAGACATGCCGCCGAAAAGCACCTCGGCGGTGTCGTCGTTTTCATGAATCGCCGTGTAACCCGCTTTCAACAATTCGCCGTAGTGCTCGGGATTGGGTTCGGGCTTCCAGAAGCGCTCGGTGTTTTGTTCGTTCCAGATTTCGTACATGTCGATCACGTCGGCGTAATGCGCGGCGACCGTGCCGTTGAAGTCGGCCCAGACTGCGGGATCGATTTCGTCGTGGCTGCCGCCGGGCATCGCCCAACCGACACCGTAGTCGAGCAGGGCGTCGACCTTGATGCCCGCCTCGTCGAGCAGATCGATCAACGTGTCGTAGCCGTCGAAGTTCCAGCTATCGTCGGCCGGCTCGATGGTCGACCAACTGAAGTCGGTGCGCAACAAGCGGATGCCGGCTTCGTCGAGTTTGGTTATTTGAAATTCTCTTTGCCAATTGTAGCCGGTGTCTTTACTCGGATGACTGGAGATAGCCAGGATATCGTCGATGATCTTGCCGGACGGAGCCATCCCCTCGTAGGGATCGACCGGCACGGTGTCGTCGTCGGTCGTATCGTCGTCGGTCGTGTCATCATCGGTCGTGTCGTCATCGCCCGTATCGTCGTCGACATCGTCGTCGGTGTCATCGTCGTCGGTGTCATCGTCGTCCGTATCGTCGTCTTGAGTGCTGTCGTCGTCGACCGGTTGGTTATCGTCGTCATTGTCATCGTCATCGTCGCCGCAGGCGCATGCTGCCAGCAACGCCGCCAGGAGAAGAAAAAAGCAGATTGTCTTGCGCATGGCTCGCCGTCCCTTCGAAAAATCCTTAAATTTTATTGTGCATTTTCACCCGGAGAATGCCAACCGGAAAGAGGCGGTTTCGACCGCGATTTTTTCTGGAAAACAATGAGAGATGACATAGACGGGCGCGCTTTCCTATACTACAATCCCCTGGACGAGAATGGTGAAACGGGAATGGGCCAATGCGGGTTTCGTCCGTATCCTACCAACGAACTTTGGCGGCAATATGTTGACTTTTGACCTGTGGAAACAAGTTCCGCAACTAAATACCAAAGTCGATTTCACGCGGCTGCCCGTCGTGCTGGAAAAGCAGGACGTCGCGTTGCTGGCGCGAATCAACGGCATGATCTCCCTGGGAGAATTGTCCAAAGCGTTCGATTACAATCGGCTGGAAATCGAACGCATTGTCACCAAATTGGTCAAGAACGACCTGATCTTTTTCAACGACAACCGCGTCCGACGCGAGTTGTTGCAAGGCATCGACGCCGAACACAGCGACGATGAACACCTGCGTTTCGTCGACGAGCAAATCGATAAGGATGTCGAAGCGGTCGACCATGAGTTCGAGGCGACCCAACTGGAGCGCGAGGTCGGCGAGTGGGATGTCGACTCGATCTTCCGCCTGATCAACCGCCTGAATCTGGAGCAACGCACGGGCCTGCTGCGCATCCAGAAAATGTCCAAACAGTACAAGGTGTTGTATTTCGACAAGGGCAAGTTGGTGAACGTCACCTCGGTGCCCTTCGATTCCTCCGAATGCCTGGGACGCATTCTCCAGCGGGCCGGGCGCGTGAACGCGGACAAGGTCGTCCTATCGCTGGAGCGCGCGAAATCGTCCGGCCGGTTGCAGGGCGAGGAACTGGTGGCCATGGGCGTGGTGCGCCGCGAATTGCTGCCGGAAATCCTGCGCGTACAAATGGAGGTTAAACTCAACGACATCATGTCGTGGGAAAACGGGCAGTGGGAATTTCAAAGCCTGGCCAGGCTTCCCGAATACGTCGTGCCGATCGAGCTGGAACTGCCGCGCATCCTGTTCGCTTTGATCTGGAAGCGCTATCCGTTTGAGGCGATAAAGGAACAGATCGACAAACGGGCTCAACTGTATGTCGGCCACGTGAAGAATCCGAACTATAAAATCGATGATCTGGCGATCGGCAAGAGCATCCAGAAGTTCTACAAGTCGATTCTGGAAAAAGACAATCTGGTCAAACGCGTGCTCATCGTCAGCCACATGAAGCCCGATCAGACCTATCGTGTGATCTGGGGATTGTACCTGACGGGGATGATCGACTTCTTCCAGGAGTCGCGCGAAGACAAATCGCTGGCGCGCATCGAGGAGTTGCAGCACCGCCTCAAGTCGATCGAGCGCGAATCGATGTTCGACGTGCTCGGCGTGCACTGGACCTCCAACAACGAGAAAGTGCGGATCGGCTACGAAAAGCGTCTCGCCGAACAGGAAAAAGTTCTGGCCAAAAGCGACGGTCTGGAACGACATCTGCAAGAACGGCTGCTGGAAGATTTCAAGAAGGCTTACGATCGCATCAAGACGATCGAACTGCGTCGTGAGTACCGCGACGAGATTTTCGACATCGACTTCATCATTTTCGGCAGCGACATTCTGCGGCAGAAGGGCGAGAGCTACCTGTTCACCAAGGAAGAAACCGACCTGGCCATCGACGAGCTGACCACGGCCATCGAAGTGTACGACAAGGACGGCGAATACTACGCGGCGCTGGGACTGGCGCAATTCTACAAGTACCACCAGCGGGACGTGGCCATGACCGAGGAGGCGCGGCGCACGATCCGCAAGGGATACGGCATGAAGCCGCAGTCCGAAGTGACGAACCTGTGCATGGGCTTGATGTTCAAGCGCGAGAAGCGCAAGGAAAAAGCCGTCGAATATTTGTCCAAGGTGGTCCAAGCCAATCCGCGCAACCGCTTTGCGGTGCTTGAACTCGAGGAAGCGCAAACCGGCAAAACCATCGCCAACAAGGAAGAGGCGATCCGCGACTTCCTCAATCGGCGTTCCAAGTCGGATGAAGATTTCGATAAAAAGATGAAGGAAAAAAAGGAAGCCAATAGTTAAACGGAAACGCCGCGGTTTCGGCCGAGGGCAGGTCCGCAAGCGCTGGCGGGAGGAACGGATGAATCGTCGATTGTTGGGTCTGCTTATTCTCGTGGCGGCCGCCTGCATGTGGCTGGGCGCCAGTTGCAATATGGAGCGGCGCATCGCCGACAAGATGGAGGACATCCAGGATGATCTCTGGAAATCGGCGGGCGAATTCAACCGCCTGATCGCCTGGGGCTATTACGACGAAGCGTCGGGAATGGTCGTGTCCGAGCGGCGCGCCGACTTTCTGATGGAAGTCGAGTTGCTGCGCAGCCACGTGACGATGGAAGGTTATAAGATTTCGCTGGTGCAGGTCAGCGCGACGCCGTTCCCCCGGTTGCGCGGCGAGGTCATTCATCAGCCCAAGCCGCTCGAACCGCCGGAAGCCATGACGCCCACGCCGGAGCCCACGCCCGAGCCCGAGGATGTGAAGAAACCCAAAGAAGACCTGAAGATGCCCAAAAAGTTCTACGCCATGGTGCTGGTGCGTTTCATCAACATGTCGATCAAGCCCAGCAACCGCGTGTATTCGCCGCTGCTGCGTCAGTACTGGGTGTGGGAAAACGACGAGTGGATGGTCGATCCGGAAATCCGCCAGTTGATGGATATCGGCAAACCGGCCGCAACCGGTTCGACGCCGCAGCCCGATCAGCCGCGCGTGCCCGGTCCCTGAGCTTCGTCAGAATTCGAACCGCATCGAACCGAAGACGCGGCTGTTGCCCTCCAAAAATCCCAGGGGCGTGTAGTCGCGATTGCCGCCGAAGAGGTTGGTTCCGACCGTCGTTTTCCACGCGTCGGTGATTTCGTAGGTCAACACGCCGTTGATCGTCCATCCCGAGGCGAACCAATCGCCGTCGCGCCAATTGTCCCCGTTGAGGTACGTCAGATCCCACAGGGCGATCGATTCCAGCGACAGGCGTTCGTCGAGAAAATCCCCGCGCAGCACGCCGCCGACGATGTGCTGCCAGCCGCGGCTGACGAAATCATCCTCCCGGTCGGGAATGTAGGTTTCCATCAGCAGCGCCGAAAACAGCACGTTATTGGGGAAGGTGTAATCGGCGTTGAGCACCCAATCGGCCTCGTCGCGCCGCACGGCGGTCAGGTCGTCGCGGTAGGTATAGCGTCCGAAATTGTACGCGCCCTCGGCGCGCAGACCGAAATCGCCGACGATGCTTTCCAGCCCCAGCCCGGCGGTGTGCAGGCGGTGGTGCGTCAGCGTGAAGGGGTCCAGCGCCGCGTCCAGCGGAATTTCATCGGGCGGAATCAACTGCATGAAGCCGGCCGGGGTCGCGCCCAACAGCCGGTCCAGGTCGCGCAGGTCCGGATTGATGTGCAAGGTCGGCAGATCGTCCCAGTGGTAAAAATACGCAACGGTCACATCAACGGCCATGGTCGTCCATTTCACGCGCGCGGCCGCTTCCGGCGCGGTCAGATCCTGCGGCGGCAGGTCGGTGCGCTCCAGGTAGAAATCCGGATCGTCCAGCAGATGGCGGATGTCATCCTGCCAGTCGGGCGCCCAATGGGCGAGGAAGCGTTCGGTCTGTCGCCAGTCGGATGACGTGCGCAGCTCGCGCAGCAAATCGCCCAACGGGAAGCCCTGCCCGAAGTACGCCCAATCCGAGCCGACCAGGTTGTAGCGCGGCGAGGTGAACACCGGCAGGTACACGCCCTCGAAGGTGAAGTCGCCGACGTAATACACGGGGCGGATCATGAACGTGCCCAGCTTCTCGTAACCGATTTCCACGTCGGGCACGCGGGCGTAGTCGTAGGGATTGAGCAGGTCCAACGGATTGAGGCCGTCGGCCACGCCCCAGGAAACGATCTGCTGGCCGAAGAACAAATCCAGATCGCCCAGGCGCACCTTGCCGTACAACTCGCGCAACTCGGGGATGGTTTCGCCGCGCGCCTCGTCGGCCACGTCGTGCCGATACTCGAACAACCCCGACACATAGGCGCTGTAGCGTCCGCGCCAGTCGATCGTCGCTTCGCCGAAACCGTAGAAGCGCGATTCCCACACGTCCTCGTGATCCACGTCCCACTTGGTGTCGGCGGCGGTTTTCAGATCGAGGCGTCCGCCCATTTTCATCGACGGCGGCTCGGGCGTCGCTTCGTCGGAGAAAATCGGTTCGGGCATCGGCTCGGGCGCAGGCTGCGCGGGCGCGGGCTCGACGCCGGGCAGCGGCACGGGCGTGGGCATTTCCGGTTCGACGCCGGGCAGCGGTACGGGCGTGGGCATTTCCGGCTCGACGCCGGGCAGCGGTACGGGCGTGGGCATTTCCGGCGCGTCGTCCTCCTCGTCGTCCTCGGCGGCGAGGGCCAACGAAGTCAGACACAGCGCCAGGGCCAACAGCAGAACCAGCAGCGGCGGCGCGTTTTTCTTCACCGCGGGGTTTACTCTTGGCTCTCGTCGGTGAGGAAGCGTTCGGTAAACACGGAATCCTTGATTTGCACGTTTGCTTGATATTTGATGATCTGCATGATGGTCACTTTGCGTTGCTGCACGTCGCTCATCTTGGTCAGCTTGGTCAGCCACGTGCCGTCGGGCTGCTTTTCCAGCTCCTGCACTTCGAGCACCTTGAGCAGGTTGCCCTTTTTGTCATACAGCTCGGCGCGGATCGGCACCCAGGCGTCCTTGCGCACCCACCAGATCGCCTTGGAGTACTGCGTGTCGCTCGGATCCAACGGCACGGATTGCACGACGTAACAGTCGTGACCGGCCATCTGCATGTCGGCCATGCGTTGGTGCTTGTACTTTTCCGGGTCCTGGCTTTGCAGGTCCTCGTAGCTGAACTGGCTGCCCATGAAGCTGCCCGATTTCTGCGAGGAACTGATGCGCCGCGCGCGTTTGATCGCCGGCAGGTAGATGCGTTGATCGTCGTCGCCGGTCGGATTTTCGATGACCAGGAATTTCACGCCGCGCACGTCGGGCGGAGAAAGGAAGGTGGTCATCACGTGGTCGCGTTTGTTGATCTGCTTGGCGCGCACGATCAGCGAGCGCTCGCGTTGCTGGCCGCGATTGTCGACCAGGATCATCTTCGTTTCAGTCTCCGACGATTTGCTTTCCTCGCGGTCGGCCACTTTTTTCATGATGGCCATGCCGTCCAAGTCCTGTGCGCGAACGAGCCCGGCGGCCGAGACGAGCAGGGCGAGCGCTACCAATATCCAAAGCCGGCGCATGGGTTTCCTCCTGGTGCGTGCTTGAAAACAAAATGATCGCACAGCGTCCCGCCGGTGGCAATGCGCCGTTATAAAAAAGGACCGGCCGCGGGGCCGGTCCGTTATATGCAGTTTGTTTTTTTCGCCCTCACCCCGGGCTACGCCCGACCCTCTCCCCCAGGAGAGGGTAAGAACCGGCAACTTAAACTCCCTTCTCCCGGTGGGAGAAGGGGCGGCGATGAGGGCTGCCGCGATCACCGTTTTTGCCCTCACCCCGGGCAGCGGATTCGGTGGCTCCACGTTTGCCGGGTGGCACTGTTTTGCGAGCGAATGACATGAGTAAGCATAACAGTGGATAACGAAAACACGGATAAGCCTCGCTACGCTCGGCGTATCAGTGCCACCGAGAGAAAATTGATGATAGCCTGAACACCCTTCTCCCGGTTAAAAAAAGGACCGGCCGTGCGGCCGGTCCTTGTGCGTACATGAAATGGTTTACAGAATTTCGGCTTCCACCGGCACGGTCAGGCGCACGCCGGGTTTGAGATCCAGCGGCGTGGTCATGCCTTTGTCCTTGCTCGGCGGCAGCGGATAAATCGACACCGGACCGGGCTGCGCGTTCTTCTTGAATAGATACGCCAGACCGACCTGCAATCCGTCGGCGTCGACCGCCGCGCTGGTCACGTTGCCGATGAACGCGCCGCGCTTGTCGATCACCGGGTCGCCCGGCTTGACCGGTTTGGTGCCCTTGGCCGGCACCTTGAAGGCCATGACGATCCGGTCGCCGCCGTGGAAGCTGTCCAGGTATTTCGCCTTGCCGACGAAGAACGGCTTGTGCAGTTTGACGAACGAGGCGAAGCCCGCGCCGGCGGGCGAAATGCCGTACATGCCTTCCAACTCGTGGCCGTACAGCGGCAGCGCCGCCTCGATGCGCAGACTGTCGCGCGCGCCCAGGCCGATTGCCTGCACGCCCAGGTCCGCGCCTTTTTCGAGAATCGCCCGCCACAGTTCGGGCGCTTTGTCCGGATGCACGAAGATTTCGTAACCGAACGATTCGCCCGTGTAGCCGGTGCGCGAGACGACGACGTCCAGGCCGATCAATTTCGTTTCGGTGCACTCGGTGCGCTTCAGGCGTTTGATGATCGGCGCCTGGCCCTTGTCGGCGAGGCGCGCGAGAATCTCGATCGATTTGGGCCCCTGCAGCGCCAGGTCGACGCGGCGATCGTCGCCCCACTGCTCGTCCTTGAGGTTGCGCAACGTCGCCGGCGCGGTCAGCGAGCGGCTGGGCACGGCGCGATCCAGCAGCGCCTTGCCGTCGTTGACCAGGTTCAGCCACGTCCAGTCCTTGGCCTCGTTGGCGGCGTTGACCACCATCAGGAAACGCTCCTCGCCGAGGCGGTAGACGATCAGGTCGTCGATCACGCGGCCGTCGTGATCCAGCAGGTAGCAGTAGAACGACTTGCCCGGCTCGTACTGGCGCGCGTCGTTGGAGGTCGCCAGATTGATCAGCTCGACCGCATGCGGTCCGCCGGCCTCGAAGCAACCCATGTGGCTGACGTCGAACAGGCCCGCCGCTTTGCGCACCGCCGCGTGCTCTTCCATCGTCGAGCCGTAGCGTACGGGCATTTCGTAACCGGCGAAGGGCACGATGCGCCCGCCGAGTTTCACGTGCTCGTCGTAAAGCGTGGTGCGCATGAGCGGCGTTTCTTTTTCCTCCCACGCGAACTCGACCTTGTCGCTCACCGGCGCCTTGGCCGCCAGCGCGCTCTGGCCGATGAAATAGACCTTGTCCATCGCGATGCGCTCGAGCAACTTGGCGGCGGACCTGCCGGCCAGCGAAGCGTCGAGCGAAGGCGCATCATTCAGAAGGGCGGCGGCTTTGCAATCCTCGGGCACCTGGCTGAGCACCACCGGGCCGTCGAGCTTGGCGGTGATGTCCGCGTCGAAGTGCAGCCAGCCTTCGCTCAGGCCGCGCAGCCAGGGCAGCAACTGCGCCAGGTTTTCCTGGTTGGCGCGCAGCATGAATCCGTCGCGGCGCGGATTTTCCGCCTTGGGCAGACGGGCGACGGCGATTTCGTCGATGACCGTGCCGTCCTGATCGAGCACCAGCGCGGCGAGCGGCTGGTCGCCCAGTTTGGTCAGATCGGCGGCGACGACGTGCTGCAGGAACGCCTCGGCCTTGTCGCCGGTCAGCTTGAGCATCGTCGATGCGAGCGGCGCGTCGAGGTACGGATAATGCGGATAGCCGTGGGTCGTCGCCGGTTCGACGCGCAGCCGGGCGGCGAGGGCGGCGGTCTCCTCGCTGATCTCGCGCATGACGCGCAGGTCGATTTTGCCGCGCGGCTGAATGCGCGCCGAGTATTGGTAATGGAACGGCTCGATGTTGGTCAGCGTTTTGTGAATCAACCGCGCCAGCTCTTTGATTTCCGCTTCGCCCGCGCCCCGCTGCGTGAACCACGGCGTGCCCAGGCGCAACCCGGAGGCCAACGGGGTCATCGCGTCGCCGGGGATGGTGTTTTTGTTCAGCACGATGCCCGCCGTTTCCAGGATCGTCGCGGCCGGCTCGCCGTACAGCAGTTCGCCGTTTTTCCCCTTGAGGCCCTTGAGGTCGATCAGCAGCAGGTGCGTGTCGGTGCCGCCGTAAGACAGGCGCAGGCCGAGTCGCTTGAACTCGTCGGCCAGCAGCTTGGCGTTGGCGACGATCTTGTGCTGCAGCGCCTTGAACGATTCGGTCCGCGCCAGGTGGAAGGCCACCGACAGCGCGGCGATCGTGTTCATGTGCGGGCCGCCCTGTTCGCCGGGGAAGACCGCGTTGTTGATTTTCGTGGCGTACTTGCCGTTGGTGGTCAGGATCACCGCCGCGCGCGGCCCCATCAGCGTTTTGTGCGTGGTGAAGGTGACCACGTCGGCGTAGTCGATCGGGTTGGGATACGCGCCGGCGATCGCCATGCCCGCCGGGTGCGCGATGTCGGCCATCAGGAACGCGCCGACCTCGTCACAGATGGCGCGGAATTTGGCGAAGTCCGGCGCCCACGGATACGAGGTGTAGCCGGCGATGATCATCTTGGGTTTGTGCTGTTTGGCCAGTTCAAGAATGCGGTCGTAATCGAGCAGCTCGGTTTTCGGATCCACGCCGTAAGAGACGATCTTGTAGCGCTTGCCGCTCATATGGAACTGGCTGCCGTGCGACAGGTGGCCGCCTTCCATCAGGTCCATGCCCATCACGGTGTCGCCCAGTTTGACGAACGCTTCGAAGGCCGCGATGTTCGCCGCCGCGCCCGACAGCGGCTGCACGTTGGCGAAGATTTTGTCGGCCGGATTCTTCTCGGTCGCGAACGCTTCGGCCGCGCGCCGGCGGCAGATCGACTCGATCAGATTCACGTACGCGTTGCCCTTGTAGAAACGGCGATCCGCGTAGCGCCGGTAATGCGCCAGGCGGTAGGGATAGTCGGTCAATTCTTCCAGCGGCAGCTTGGTGTTGGCCGAGGGCGGATACCCTTCGGCGTACAGGTTCGTGAAGCAGCTATCCAACACCCGCCGCACCGGCCAGGCGCAGATGCTTTCCGAGGGAATCAAAATGATCGAGCGCGCCTGGCGCTCCTCTTCCCAGGCGATGAGCTGATCCATAATCGGATCGGCGGCGGAAAGATCGTCGTCAAACAGGAAATCGGTCATCGGATCGTTCGGCATGGTTCATTCCCCTAGCGATGTTCTCCGCGCCAAGGCGGGTCGTCCGTGAAAATTTACACAGATAAGGCTGCGCTCAGATAACACCCTCCGGGCGAAAATGTCAATTTCCTTCAGCCGTTTCCCGCTTTTAGTTATTGGGATATGGTCCACGCCCTTGACTGTACGGACCGTTGTCATAAAATGCGGCGCGTATTTCATCGAGGCAACACAACGATACGGCGTTAGCGCCCGAATGTACTTGCTTGCAGGACGTTACGGGATGGAGGCCGGTAAAATCAGACGTTCCTCCAGACGGCTTGGACCCGCCCGCGGGCCGAGACTCAACCCGGTCGCTGCAAGTGTAACTGGAACCCGTCAACCGCAAACACAGGAAGAGGATGATGGAACGCAAAAAAGTGGACATCGGTTACTTGCAGCAGAAGAAGAAGGCCGGGGAAAAGCTCACCATGCTCACCGCATACGACTACCCCACGGCGAAAATTCTCGACGAGGCCGGCGTGGAAACCATCCTGGTCGGCGACAGCGCGGCGAACGTCGTGCTGGGCTATCCCGACACCGTGCCGGTGACGCTCGACGAACTGCTGGTGCTCAACCGCGCCGTGCGCAAGGCCGTGCAGTACGCCTTCGTGATTGGCGACATGCCCTTCGGTTCGTACAACGTGTCGGCCGAACAGGCGATCGCCAACGGCACGCGCTTCATGAAGGAAGCGGGCAGCGACGCGGTCAAGCTCGAGGGCGGCGGGGTGATGATCGATAAAATCCGCGCGATGACGCAGGCGGGTTTGCCGGTGGTCGGCCACCTGGGTTTGACGCCGCAGACGGCCTCGATGATCGGCGGCTATCGTGTGCAGGGCAACACGGCGGAAAAGGCGCAGGCGATGATCGCCGATGCCCAGGCGATCGCGGCGGCGGGCGCGATCATGCTGGTGCTCGAGTGCGTGCCGGGGCAGGTGGCGGGCAAGATCGCCTCGCTGATCGACATCCCGGTGATTGGCATCGGCGCGGGCCCGGACGTCGACGGGCAGGTGCTCGTGCTGCACGACATGCTCGGCTTCAATCCGAACGTGTCGTTCAAGTTTTTGAAGACCTACCACAAGATCGGCCCGGAAATCGGGCAGGCCGTCAAAGCCTACGTGCAGGACGTGAAGAAGAAGAATTTCCCCGCGGCCGAACATACCTTCACGATTCCGGCCAAGGAATGGAACAAGATCAAAGACCTTTAAAAAAGGAGAAATGCGGTGGCAGTCAATATCGTCAGTCAGGTGGATGATTGGGTGAAAGTCGAGCGCGTGCTGGTCAGCGTGTCGGATAAAGCCGGCCTGGAAACGCTGATCCCCGGCTTGTTGGCGATCAATCCGTCGATCCATTTTTATTCGACCGGCGGCACGTATCAGACGATCGCCGTGCTCTTGGGCGACAAAGCCGCGGATCATTTGACGCAGGTGTCCGCCTACACCGGCCAGCCCGAAACCCAGGGCGGCCTGGTCAAAACGCTCGACTTCAAAATCTACCTCAGCCTGCTCACCGAAAAATACAACGACCATCACCGGGGCGATCTGGCACGCACCGGCGCGTTGCCGTTCGACATGGTGGTGGTCAATCTATATCCCTTCGCCGCGACCGTCGCCCGCGCCGAGGCGACCGTCGAAGAGGCGCGCGCGAACATCGACATCGGCGGCCCCTGCATGGTGCGCGCGTCGGCGAAAAATTACCTGCGTGTGGCCTCGGTGGTCGATCCGGCCGATTACCCGCGCCTGCTCGACGACCTGCGCGCCAACGGCGGCAAGATCAGCCTGGCGCAGCGTTTCGCGCTGGCCCGCAAATCGTTCGCCCACACGGCGGGCTACGACAAGGCGATCAGCGAGTACCTGGCCAAGCAGGATCCGGCGCAAGTGCCGTTCGCCTACATTCTGATGGATGCCGAATAAAAGGAGCATGTTCGTGGCACAGGATCTGAAAAAAGCGTATTCGACCATCGTCGAGGAGCACTTCCCCGAGCGGATGGAAATCAGTTTCGTCAACGGCGACGCGCGCCGGACGATGATCTACGAAAAGGTGTTGTGGGAAGTCGAGGGCGAGCGCAAGGGTTTGCGTTACGGCGAAAACCCGGGGCAGGAAGCGGCGCTGTACAAGCTGATCAACGGCAACCTCGCGCTGGGCGAGGTGGAGACGATCACGCCGGGGCGCTACCTGGTCAGCGACGCCGAGCTGCTGCAGTTCGGCAAGCACCCGGGCAAGATCAACCTCACCGACGCCGACAACGCGCTCAACATTCTGCGCTTCCTGATGGACAAGCCGGCGGCGGCGATCATGAAGCACAACAACCCGTCGGGCGTGGCGCTGGCCGACACTCTCGTCGACGCGTACCTCAAAGCCGATCTGGCCGATCACGTCGCGGCCTTCGGCGGCTGCATCGCGCTGAACCGGCCGGTCGACGCTGACACCGCCCAGGCGATCAGCGAACGCTACGCGGAAGTGGTCGTCGCGCCGGAGTTCGAGGAAGGCGCGGTGGGCATCCTCGCGGCACGCAAGAACCTGCGCATCATGAAAATCCGCGCGATGGAAAAACTGGCGACCTTTGCCGCCGAGCGGTTCATCGATTTCAAGAGCCTGATCGACGGTTCGGTGATCACGCAGCTTTCCTATCTGCCCGTCGGGCTGACGCCGGCCGAACTGACGCTGGCCGAAACGACCTACAAAGGACAGCAGTACAAGGTCGAGCGCACGCCGACCGCCGCCGAATACGAAGACATGATTTTCGGTTGGAAGGTCGAAGCGGGCGTCACCTCGAACTCGGTGATCTACGTCAAGGACGGCGTGACCGTGGGCATCGGCACCGGCGAGCAGGATCGCGTGGGCGTCGCGGAAATCGCGCGCGACAAGGCCTACCGCAAAATGCAGGACAAGCTGGCCTTCACGCGGCACGGCAAGAATTTCGTGCTGCTGGAAGACGAAGCGCAAAAACAGGCGATCGTCGAGGAAGTCAACGAGCAGCACGGCGGCCTGATCGGCGCGGCGATGATCTCCGACGCGTTCTTCCCCTTCCGCGACGGCATCGACGTCGGCCTGGGCGAAGGCGTGCGCGCGGTGATTCAGCCCGGCGGCTCGATCAACGATTATCAATCGATTCAGGCGTGCAACGAAGTCGACGCGACGATGGTCTTCACCGGCCAGCGCAGCTTCAAGCACTGATCCGGCGCACGATCCACCAGGCCAGCGCCGCCAGTGCGGCCAACCAGCAAACAACGACCAGCACCGCCCCGGTTTTACTGACCGGCAACCGGTGCTGTTCGTTCGCCCGACGACGGCAATCGTCCATGACCTCGCGCGGGATCAGCCGCAGCGCCAATGCGATGCCCAACGGCAGCAAAATCACGTCGTCGAGATAACCGAGCACCGGGATGAAGTCGGGAATCAGGTCGATCGGGCTGAGCGCGTAGGCGATGACCAGGGCCGGCAACGCCTTGGCGTACCAGGGCGTGCGCGGATCGCGATACGCGAGATGCAGGGCGACAAGTTCTTGCTTGAGACGGCGGGCTCGCGCGCGCAGATCCATCAGAGCTTGCTGCGCTCGATGAAGGCGTAGGCGCTGTGATTGTGGATCGACTCGAAGTTCTCCACCTCGACCGAATACCAGGTGACGCCTTCCATCGCGTCCAGTCGCTGCCCGACGTTGCGCACGACGTCCTCGACGAACACCGGATTTTCGTACGCGTGCTCGGTGACGAATTTTTCGTCCTCGCGTTTTAATAGCGAGTACACCGCGCTGGACGCGCTGGCCTCGGCGATTTCGATGATTTCCTCGAACCAGATCATTGTGCTCATGCGAAAGGCGATGGTGATCACGCCACGCTGGTTGTGCGCGCCGGCGGCGGAAATTTCCTTCGAGCAGGGGCACAGCGTGTTGACCGGGATGCTCACGCTCACGACCTCGTCGCGCTGACCGTTGTGGCTGGCGGCGACGATCCGGCAGTTGTATTCCATCAGGCCGCGCGCCTTGGAGACGGGCGCTTCCTTCTCGATGAAGTAGGGGAATTCGACCTCGATATGCGCGCTTTCCGCGTCCAACCGCGTGCGCACTTCGTGCAGCAGATCGAAGATGTTGTCGACCGAAATTTCGCCGCGATGCTCGTTGAGGATCTCGACGAACCGGCTCATGTGCGTGCCTTTGAACTGGTGCGGCAGATCCACGTACATGTTGAACACGGCGACGGTGTGTTGCGGGCCGTTGACGCGGTCGAGCACGCGGATCGGGTAGCGGATGTTCTTCACCCCGACCTTGTCGATGGCGATCATCCGCGAATCGTGTTGGCTGGCCACGTCGGCCATGGGTTTCTTGCTCACGGTTGCTTCCTTTTCTAAACGACAGGCGCTGTTTACCGCCTTTCCCGCGCGAACGCAAGCGGTTTGCCGTGCGCGCCGGAGTCTGTTAAAAATAATCGGTTCAACGATGGAGGGGCAAATGAAACGCACGTGGTGGATCCTGACGATATTCGTGTTGATGCTGGCGACGGCGGTGACGGCGGCCGAGACGGGCGAGGTGCGCCTGGCCGGCGATGTGCTGGGCCTGGGTGCGGCAACCTACACGGCGCCGCTGGACTTCTTTTACGAACCGGCCAAGGCGGAATTGCCGCAAATGACCGGTTGGCCCAAGACCGTGCCGGGCAATACGCTTTATGGCGAATCGTGCGGATTGGTCATGGCCGACATCGACGGCGACGATGAACTGGAAATCATCATGGCTACCGCGGCGCAAAAGTTGTGGGCCTGGGATTACGACGGCACGCAGCTTTTCTCGGTGAATCTGAGCGGCATGGTGCAGACCGTGCCGGCGGTCGGCGACGTGAATGGCGACGGCTTCCCGGAGATCGTCGTCGCCACGCGTGGCACGAGCAGCCAGGTGCAGATCTTCTCCCGCAACGGCGTGTTGCTGGGACAAAAGACCCTGCCCAACAACGGCGAGTCGAGCAATGCGCCGACCCTGGCCAATCTCGACGGTGACGATGAACTGGAGATCATCGTCGGCGAGCGCGGCAGCGGCACCGGCTGGGTGTACGCGCTCAACGGCGACCTGACGACGGTCGGCGGTTCGTGGCCCGCGACGCTCGATCACGTGCCCGCGACCAGCGCGGCGGTCGGCGACATCGACAACGACGGCGCGCCGGAAATCGCCATCTGCTCGTACTACAGCCTTTACGCCTTCGAAGCCGACGGCTCGACGATGAGCGGTTTCCCGGTGACCTTCACCGACGAAACTTACAGCTACGGTTCGCCGGCGCTGGCCGACCTCAACGGCGACGGCAAGCTGGAGATTCTCACCGTCACGCATTACGCCGCCAACCGTGTGCATGCGATTCAGTGGAACGGCACGGAACTGAGCGGCTGGCCCTACGACATGGGCGACGCCTGGTCCTACGCGCCGCCCTCGGTCGGCGACATCGACATGGACGGCACGCTGGAAGTGGTCGTCGGTTGTTCGGGCGGCCCGGTGGCCGACGACAACCTGTTTGTGATCAATCACGACGGCACGAGCTTCCCCAACTTCCCTTACAACATGGTCGGCGGCGCGGAGGGATTTTTCACCCTGGTCGACCTGACCGGCGATGAGAAGTTGGAGATTCTGTTCACCAACAACATTTCCGACAAAGGCAACGGGTACGTGTTCGGCATCGACGCGGCGGGCAACATGCTCGACGGCTTCCCGTTGCGGCCGGTGGGCTGGACCTACCTCAACGGCGCGACGGTCGGCGACGTGAACGGCGACGGCGTGCCCGAGTTCGGCGTGGTCGGCTCGCAGGACGGCAGCAACTCGATCAACCTGTACACCGCCGCCGATTTTGCCTACGGCGCGTCCGGCGTGCATTGGCGCACCTATCAGTCCGACGACGCCCACAGCGGCCTGTACGTGGCGCCGCCCACCGGCGACGACGACGACACCACGCCCGATGACGACGACGATACCGACGATGATGATGATGACGATGATGATGACGACGACACCGGCGACGATGACGACGACGACATCGGTGACGACGATGCCGATGACGACGCCGATGACGATGATGACGACGACGCCGATGACGACGACGATGATAATGACGACGATGACGATGATGATGGGTGCGGTTGCTGAGGCTTTTGGGTGGCACTGATTCGCCGAACAGCGAGAGGCGTATCAGTGGTTCGATGAAACACTGTTATGCTCGCTCATTACATTTAATCAAATACGGCGCTTACAGCGGATCGAACGCGTCTTTGGCCGCGTAGCAAATCGGGCAGCGCCAATCGTCCGGCAGATCCTCAAACGCGAAGGGCGGCGGAAAACCGCGCGCCGGATCAGCCTCCTGCGGATCGTAAATGTAGCCGCAACTGGTGCACACGTACTTTTCCATCATCAATCCTCGATGACCGCGATCGAAGTGCGCACGTTGCCGAACGGCGCGCTGACCTGAATACCCGCGACGTGCGGCCGCACCTGCTCGCGAATTTCCCGCGCGATGGTGATGCCCATCTGCCGCGCGGCTTCCTTCTCGGTGACCGACGCCATCCGCGCGATGATCTCGGCGGGCACGCTCACGCCGGGCACTTCGTTGTTGAGAAACTCCGCGTTGCGCAAACTCACCAGCGGCCAGATGCCCGCGATGACCGGGATCGTCACGCCCTCGCGGCGGAGGCGCTCCAGAAAACGCAGCAGCACCTCGACGTCGAACACCGGCTGCGTGATGGCGTATTCCGCGCCGGCCTCGACCTTCTGATGGAAGCGGTCGATCTCGCGATCCTGGTCGATGTGCGAGGGGTCGGCGCCGACGCCCAACAGGAAATTGCCCGCCGGGCGCACCGCGTGGCCGCCCACGTCGATGCCGCGGTTGAGACGCGCGGCGATGCGCGTGTAGCCGATCGAATCCAGATCGAACACGGCGGTGGCGAAGGGGTAATCGCCGATCTTCGGCGGATCGCCGGTGATGATCAGCAGGTTGCGGATGCCCGCGGCCATGCAGCCGAGCAGGTCGGATTGCATGCCGATCAGATTGCGGTCGCGGCAGGTCAAATGCAGGTCGGCCTCGATGCCGACTTCGTCCTGGATCTTCATTGCGGTGATCAGCGGGCTGATGCGCGACGAGGCGCGCGGGCCGTCGGGGATGTTGATCACCGTGACTTCGTGCTCGTAGCAGATACGCGCTTTGTCGAGCGTGTCGGTCAGATCCCAGCCGAGCGGCGGGACGATCTCGACCGAGGTCACCCACTCGCCGGCGGCGAGCATCTGCCCGAACTGCGATTTTTTCTCCATCGGCGGGGGCGGCAGCAACTCGGCTTCCGGCCGCACCGCGCCTTCGACGGCCACGTGTACGCGGTGCATCGATTTGACGCTGGCGGCCAGTTCGGCGATGTGACGCGGACCGGTGCCGCAGCAACCGCCGATCGCCCGCGCGCCGACCTGCACGAAATGCAACGCGTAGGTCGTCAGGTATTCGGGGCTGGTCATGTAGATCATGCGATCGTCGACGACCTTGGGTAGCCCCGCGTTGGGCTGCACCAGCACCGGGTAGGCCGACGCGGGAATGAAGCTCTGCACCAGCTCGAGCAGTTCGCTGGGGCCGACGCCGCAGTTGAAACCGACCATCACCGGTGCGGGCAGGTCGGCGGGCAGTGGGGCGAAGATGCTGTCGATCGTCTCACCGTAGCGGGTCGCGCCGTGCTCGCCCAAGGTCATGCTGGCGATGTAGGGCATGTCGTGACGCGCGCAGGCGCGAATGCCGGCGAGCATTTCCTCGCGCTGGTTGAACGTTTCGAGGATGATCACGTCAGCGCCGCCGTCCTTGAGGCCGCGCACCGATTCGGCAAAGGCGTCTTCGGCCTGTTGTGGCGAAACGCCGCCGATGCCGATTTTCTGACCCACCGGGCCGACCGAGCCGATGACGTACAATTCGTCGCCGGCCACCTGGCGCGCGACTTCGGCCGCGGCGCGCGATAAATCATACGCCTTGTCGGCCAACAGGTAGCCGGCCAGTTTGTAGCGGTTGGCGGCGAAGCTGTTGGTGGTCAGCGCGTCGGCCCCGGCCTGCTTGTTGGCCTCGTGAATTTCCATGATCAACTGCGGCTTGGACACGCTCAGTTCCTCGTAGCACACGTTGACGAACTGGTGCCGCTGGTACAGTTCGGTGCCCATCGCGCCGTCGAAAATAACGACCCGTTCCTTGATCAACTCGCTCAATGGTTTGCTTGGCATCGGTTGTCCCATCTCCTTGGATTCACACCGCAAAATATTTCGCCTGCGGATGATGCGCCACGACCGCCGAGGTCGAAAACTCCGGCGTCATCTGCCACGTTTCGGTGAGCGTCACGCCGATGCGCGCGGCGTCCAGCAGCGTCAGCAGCGTTTCGTTCGCCGCCAGATCGGGGCAGGCCGGATACCCGAAGGCGTAGCGGCTGCCGCGATATTTTTGCGTCACCAGTTCCTGCCAGTCCAGGCGTTTCTGCTCGCCGATGCCCAACTCGTGGCGCATTGCCTCGTGCGCGTATTCGGCCAGCGCGTCGGTCGCCTCCACGGCCAGGCCGTGCAACATGAAGTAATCGAGGAAGCCGGCGCGCTGCAAAATTTCCTGCCCAAACTTCGCCGCGCGATCGCCCAGGGTGACCACGAACAAGCCGAGCACGTCGCCGTCGGGATTGAAGAAATCGGCGATGCACAAACGCGGCTCGGCGGCCCGGCGCGGAAAGTCGAAACGAAATTCGCGGCCCGCGTGCGTCACCAGCAGCGCGTCGCCGGCGGGGCGGGCCGGAAACCAACCGTAGGCCACGCGGGGCTCGAACAGCCGCTCGGCTTTGACGATCCGTTGCAGTTCGCCATACGCCGGGCGCACCTGCTTGTCGATCAGCGCGTCGTATTCATCCTTGGGTGTTTTGCCGCGCCGGTAGCCCCACCGCCCACGGAACAACGCCACCTCGTTGATCAGGCTGAAGATCGAGTCGAGCTTGACGCCCTCGAGCAAACGGCTGCCCCAGAACGGCGGTGTCGGTGGCGTGACGCGCTTGATCGCCACCGGCTGCGCGGGCAGGGCGTCGGCGGCGACGGTCGCGGCTTTTTTCACTGGCGGCTTTTCGGGCGTGCGTCCTTCGGCGATCGCCTGCATGGCCGTCAATCCGGCGAAGGCGTCGGCGCAGTAGGTGACGCTGCCGTTGGCATACGCGGGCTGCAGCGTTTCGGCGGTGAATTGCGCGGTCAGCGCCGCGCCGCCCACGAGCACGGGCACGGTCAATTCCGCCGCGGTCATGGCGCGCAGATTTTCGGCCATGAGCAATGCGGAGCTGACCAGCAGGCCGGACATGCCGATCACGTCGGCGTCGGTGCGTTGCGCCTCGGCGATGATCGTTTCGACCGGCACTTTGGTGCCGATGTTGATCACCTCGAAGCCGTTGTTGCTCACGATAATGTCCACCAGGTTTTTGCCGATGTCGTGCACGTCGCCCTTGACCGTCGCCAACAACAGCTTTTTCGGCTTGGCCGTCGACGCGTCGGCGGTGAAGTGGGGGCGGATGACATCCACCGCGCGCTTCATCGCCTCGGCGCTTTTGAGCACGAAGGGCAGTTGCATCTGCCCCGCGCCAAACAACCCGCCCACGTGCTTCATCGCCGGCACGAGAACGTCGTTGAGAATCTCCTCGGCGGTCGTTTCCTGTAGCAGCGGCGCGACCGTGTCGGGCAGATGTTGCGTGCGCCCTTTAATAATTGCCTGGCGCAACGCCTCGCGCGGCGGCAGATCGGCGGCGGTTTCCTCGCTCTCGAAATCGGCGCGGCCGGCGAAGTAGTCGATGAACGCTTCGAGCGGATCGCGTCCGTCCAGCGGCGTGTTGTCCAGCAGCGCGGCGGCGTGCCGCTGGTCGTCGTCGTCGAGTTCGGCCAGCGGAATGATGTGCTTGGGATTGAGAATCGCCGCGTCCATGCCCGCCTGCAGGCAGCGGTCGAGGAATACCGAGTTGAGCACCTTGCGGCTTTTCAGCTTGAGCCCGAAGCTGATGTTGGACAGCCCGAGGATCGTGTTGACGCGCGGCATTTCCCGCTTGAGTTGCCGAATCGCCTCCAGCGTTTCCAGCGCCGCCGTTTTCAGGCCCGGGTCGCCGCTGCCGACGGTGAAGGTCAGCGTGTCCAGGAACAGGTCCTCGGGGTGCAGCCCGAATTCGTCGACGCACAATGCGACGAGCCGCCGCGCGACGGCGACTTTCTTCGCGGCGGTCATCGCCATGCCTTCCTCGTCGATGGTCAGGCAGATGACGCCCGCGCCGAAACGACGCGCCAACTCCAGCGTGTGCCGCGCCTTCGCGCCGCCGTCCTCGAGGTTGATCGAATTGATCACCGCCCGGCCGGGGTAGCGTTTGAGCGCCGCCTCGACCACGTCGGGCTGGTTGGAGTCGATGAAGATCGGCAGACGGCACTCCTTCGCCGCGCGGCTCGTCAGCGCGTCCATGTGCGCCAGTTCGTCCTGCCCCGCGTAGGCCACCGACAGGTCGGCGCAGTGGCTGCCGTGCTCTTCCTGCTCGACGAGAATGGCGAAAGCCTGCTCGTGATCGCCGGCCAGCAGCGCTTCGCGAAACGCCTTGCTGCCCGTGGCGTTCGCGCGCTCGCCGACGAACAGCGGCGCGGGATCCTGCCGGATGGACACGGCGTTGAATAGGCTGCCCAACGCCGGCGCCGGCACGGCGCGATTGGGCAACGGTTGGCGCGAACCGATGGCTTGGGCGATGTGGCGGATGTGCTCGGGCGTCGTGCCGCAGCAACCGCCGATGAAATTGAGCGGCAGTTCTTCGACGAAACGCGCCAAGGTCGCGGCCAGCATCTCCGGCGTTTCCGGATAACACACGCCGTCGGCGCAGGGCATCGGCAGCCCGGCGTTGGGATACACGCCCATCAGCTTGGGCCACAGGCGCGCCAGTTCCTCCAGGTGCGGGCGCATGGCGGTGGGACCGGTGGCGCAATTCATGCCCAACACATCGATGTCGAAGGGGGCGAGGGCGGCGATGACGGCGGCCATGTCCGAGCCGGTCAGCAGTGTGCCGGTCTGTTCGATGGTCACCGAAACGTACAACGGCACGGTGCGCGTTTGGGCCATCACGGCGCGCGCGGCGGCCAGCGCGGCTTTGATCTGCAGCAGGTCTTGACAGGTTTCGAACTGCAACAGGTCGACGCCCCCGGCGATCAGGCCGGTGATTTGCCGCACCGCGCCGGAGTAGATCTCGTCGTAGGTGGTCTGCCCCAACGAAGGCAGTTTCGTGCCCGGGCCCACCGATCCGCCGACGAAACACGGGTGCCCGTCGACGGCGCATTCCGCGGCGGCCTGCCGGGCCACACGCGCGGCGGCTTCGTTGATTTCCTCGGTGCGCGCGGCCAGATCGTATTCGGCCAGCACCAGCGGATGTCCGCCGAAGGTGTTGGTGGCGACCACGTTCGCGCCGACCTTGAAATACGCGGCGTGAATGGCGCGGATGTCGTCGGGGCGCGTGAGGTTGAGAATTTCGTTGCATCCCGGATAACCGCCGTAGGCTTCCGGCGGCAGTTTCAGCGCGTGAATGGACGTGCCCAGCGCGCCGTCGATGATCACGATTTTTTCTTTGGCCAGGTCCAGGATGTTCACGAGGTTGCTCCGTTGCGACGATTGCTTTTCGAAGATTCATCCTCCCAAATCATCAGCGAAAGCACAAGAATCCTTCGCCGCACCGTCGGGATGATGTTCGGCGAAGAAGGACTATTCCTTGATCCGCAGCCGGGCGGCGCGGACGGTGTTTTTCAACAGCATGGTGATGGTCATCGGGCCGACGCCGCCGGGCACGGGCGTGATCTTGCCGGCGATTTCCACCGCCGCGTCGAAGTCCACGTCGCCGGCCAGTTTGGCCTTGCCCGAGGGCGTGGTGCCGATGCGGTTGGTGCCCACGTCGATCACCGTGGCGCCGGGTTTGATCATGTCGCCGGTGATGTACTTGGGCTGACCGGCGGCGACGATCAGAATGTCGGCGCGGCGCGTGTGCGCGGCCAGATCGCGCGTGCGCGTGTGGCACAGCGTGACCGTCGCGTTGGCGTGCGGATTTTTCTGCATGAGCATCATGGCGATCGGCTTGCCCACAATGTTGCTGCGGCCGACGACCACCGCTTCGGCGCCCTGGGTCGGCGTGTCGGAGCGTTGCAGCATTTCCATGATCCCCGCCGGCGTACAGGGCGGGAAGAGGCTTTCGCCGATCATCATCCGGCCGATGTTCACCGGGTGGAAGCCGTCGACGTCCTTGTTCGGATCGATCGCGAAGAGCACCTTGGCTTCGTCGATGTGCTTGGGCAACGGCAACTGCACCAGAACGCCGTCGACCTCGGGATTGGCGTTGAGTTGCGCGACCAGAGCGAGCAGCTCGTCTTCGCCGGTCGTGTCGGGCAGGTGATGATGGAACGAACGAATGCCCAGTTGTTCGCAGCCGCGAATCTTGCCGGTGACGTAGGACACCGAACCGGGATCCTCGCCCAGCAGCACGGTGGCCAATCCCGGCACGATGCCGTGCGTGGCCAGCAGGTGAGCGACTTCGGCTTTGAGTTCGTCGCGAATTTGCCGGGCAAGTTCCTTGCCGCTGATGAGTTGTGCCGGCATGTCATCCTCCTTGCACGACCGTGGCGGTCCCACGGGCCGTTGACGAAGACTGGTATGTACCACAGGAGGGGGACGATTTTCCAGGGGCGGGGCGCTCATGGAAATTGAATATTCAGGCATCGGTTGCAATTTTCTCAAGAATTTCTAACAATCCTCTTTCGGCAAAGGAGGCGATCGATGCGTAAATTCAAGCTCTTCACTTTGATTTTCTTGCTTCTGGTGATCACTCCGCTACTGGCGCAGGAGACGGTGATGAACATCGGACACCGTGGCACCGGCATCAACGCGCCGGGCAACGACTTTCCGGAAAACACGATTCCCAGCTTCGTGCACGCCTTTTTGGAAGGCGCGGACATGGTGGAGCTTGACGTGCTGCTGACCAGCGACGACGCGGTGGTCGTCATTCACGACGCGACGCTGGATCGCACGACCGACTGCTCCGGCTCGGTGATCGACGTGACGCTGTCGGAGATCAAGCTGTGCGATGCCGCCTGGGGCACGGCGCTGCAGGGGACCGGCGTGGAAGTGCCGACGCTGGCCGAGGTGTTCGACACGATCGACGGTCCGATCAACGTGGAAATCAAAAGCGACAACGTGGGCGCGGATTATACCGCCGCGCACATCGCCGAACGCGTGCTGACCGTCATCTCCGACGCGGGCGCGGCCGCGCGGGTGGTGATTTCCAGTTTCAGCTTGAGCGTGTGCGAAGCGGTCAAAACGCTGGCCCCGTCGATCCGGGTTGCGTATCTGACCAGCGAACTGAACGTCAACGCGGAAATCGACAAGGTGCTCGCCTCCGGGCTCGACGGCATTCATCCCTACGGCCTGCAGACCTTCGCCGCCAACGTGACCTACGCGCACGACAACGGCTTGTTCGTCAACGTTTGGACGATCGACCCGGCCGCGCTGATGCAGACCATGATTTCGCGCGGCGTGGACGGCATCGTCACCAACGAGCCCGACGTGCTGGACGACCTGCTCGCCGACGACGACACGGTCGATGACGATACGACCGATGACGATACGATCGACGACGATACGGTCGACGATGATACGACCGACGACGACACGATCGACGATGACACGACCGACGATGACACGATCGATGACGATGTGGTCGATGACGACGCCGCGGACGACGACACCGCCGATGATGATGAAAGCGACGACGACACCACCGACGACGACGTAGCGCCCGACGGCAATGACGATGATGATGATGACGACGGTTGCGGTTGTTGATTGACCGCTGCCGCCAAGCCCGCCTTTACAGATTATTTTTTCAGCAGTATCATTTCGCATTGAGCCGTTGGTGCAACTTTGGACTATGAATTATTGGAGAACGTCATGAAGAAGTTCGTTTATCTGCTGATTGTAATTTTATTGTCGATGTCTTTTGTTTTCTCCGCCTGCGGCGATGACGATGACGACGACAATGACGATGCGCATACCGCCGATGATGACGACGACGCCGACGACGATACGGACGACGACGACGATGAGGAATCCTACGAGGGGTGGGAAAAAATTGCCGTTGAGCCGACTCTAGGCTGGTCGTTGCAAAAACCTCGTATCGCGGTCGACTCTCAAAACCGTACGCATATCGTTTTTTCGATCTCGTCGGATGAGATTAATTTTGATCTGAATTATTCGTTGATCGACGGCGAACAGATCGTCACCGAGCGAATCGATCAACTGGTCAGCGTGTGGAGTCCAACCATCGCCATTGACAATCAGGATGCCGTCCATATCTGTTATTATAATTCTCTGACCGCCGAGGTGACCTATGCCACCAACCGATCCGGCGCCTGGGAGTATGAGGGGATCGTCGAGGAAATGCCGCTTTCCCACCAATTCACCATGGCGGTCGATTCAAACGGCGCGGTTGCTCTTGTCTATGGTTTATTTGATGGCGATTACCATTGTCTCGTTTTGGTTCACAATCGAAGCGGAAATTGGCAGCGTGAAGTTATTTGGGTGCAACAATATGCGTGCGATTGTCCGGTCGGACAGGAGCCGCAAATAAGATTCGACGGCGACGACAACATGCATATCCTGTTCAACGAAATCTATGATTCACAATTGGGCAATGTTAAACTTCACTATCTGCATCAGGAAGACGACCAGTGGATCGACGAGGAAATTCTGGTTGATCATATGCCGCTGGGGCCGATCGAATTGGAGGTAGAGGCCGACGGCACGGTGCACATGAGCTGTGTGCGCTCCGAGGGCGGCGTGTATTTCCTCAAGTACATTCGCGGCACGGCCGGCAACTGGCAGAACGACTTCGTGCCGATTGCCGATTCGGAAAATCTGGTCGATCAAAAATTTTCATCCGCGTATTTTTCGATGGATTTAGGACCTTCCGGGGAGGTGTATTTTGCGCTGCACCTCCCCTTCGATGATGAATGCCGCCTGCTGTTTATCTCGTTGGAAAACGACGAATGGTCGCGCGAATTGCTGTTTTGGTTTTATATGGACCACTGGGTTGATTTGGCGATCGATTCCGCCGGCAAGGCGCATATGGTGCGCAAGGACTACGACCAGGAGAGCTACGAGGAAAATCACAACCTCTGGTACGTCACCAACGCGCTGTAGTTACTTCACCAATATATTCTTGAGCGCGGACGCCGTTTGCGCGGTCGCCTTTGCAAATTATTATTTTAGCAGTATCGTTTCCTCGCCGGTCGAGGAGCGTAACTTTGGACAATTAATATTTAGGAGTATGTCATGAAGAAAATCTTATACCTATTGGTTATCTCTTTCTTGTTGATGTGTTTTGTTTTCTCCGCTTGCGGGGATGACGATGATGACGACAACGACGATTCGAATGCCGCCGACGACGATGACGACGCTGACGACGACGATACGGACGATGACGACACTGACGGAGACGACGACGGTGATTGGAAGAAAATCTTGGTCGAGCCGGATATGGGCTATAATACGCAAATTCCGTCTATTGCGGTCGATTCGCAGAATGCGGCGCATATGGTGTATATGGTTGCCTCGGAGGATCTTGACTACGATATTTATTATGCTCATATGAACGGCGAGGAAGCTGTTACGGAGCGTATCGACCAATTGATCAGCCCCTACAGCCCCTCCATGGTTGTGGACGATCAGGATTTCGTTCATCTTTGCTATCACAATTCCCTGACCAACAAGTTGACTTACGTCACCAACAAAACCGGAGAATGGGTAAGCGAAGACGTCAACGATGATTTGGCTTACTCCGAGAGGTATGACATCGCGGTGGATGGAAACGGCGCCGTCTATATACTTTACGGTGATCGACTGGGCGGGCTCTATAGCATCGCGTTGGCCACGAATAAAGACGGCGACTGGCAGCGCGAGGTTATTTGGCAACAAGGTCCGGATAATGATTACGCCGTCGGATTGACGCCGAGGATCGCCTTTGATGCACAAGACAATATCCATATATCCTTCAATGCGGCCACTTCCGCGAATGGTGACGTCGCCTTATATTATTTGCATCAAGATGGCGATCAGTGGATTGAAGAACAAGTCCTGTTTGACAACATGTCTCTAACGACGATTGATATGAAAGTTGAATCCGACGGTACGGTGCATATGAGTTGTGTTCGTAACGAAGGAGGCGTGTATTTCCTCAAGTACATTTGCGGCACGGCCGGCAACTGGCAGATCGACTACGTGCCGATCTCCGATTCGGAGGACCTGGTCGATCAGGATTTTCATTCCAGTTATTACGCTATGGATATCGACCAGACCGGCCAACCGCACTTTGCCATCAAAGTATATTCGGAGGCGGATGAGGACTATCAACTTCTTTATCTATATCGGAAGAACGGTGAATGGTCGCGTGAGGTTCTTTACATTGTCAACGCTGATAATTGGACCGACCTGGCGCTGGATACGAACGACAAAGCGCACATCGCGTTGATGGCGGATGACGAGGTAAACAACACCGATTCGAGCATGCTCTGGTACATCACCAACGCACTTTGATCTCCCCCGCGAAAAACTCTCAAACGGCTGCCGTCCGGCGGCCGTTTTTCGTTTGTAGAATAATGATATTAGGCGAATGCATTTTCGGCGCGAAAATTAATTACCGACCAATTGTCTTTTGCCTAACCATGCGTTATGTTTATGGGGAAATCACGAGAGAAACTTGCAGATATTCTTTAGATAATATGATCGGAGGGATGAACCATGGCGACCAAAGCCCGGGTCAGAAAATCCGCCGTTAACAAGAAGAGAAAAGCGGAAAAGTACGAGGAAATCGACAATCATTATGTTTCCAAATTCGCGATCCTGGTGGTCGGCATCGGCACGATCGGCGAGCCGCTGACCCGCCTGTTGCTGGACCATCGCGCCGAATTCGGCCTGGGCGAGGTGTATTTCGCCAAGTTCACCCCGACCGACATCGGGTCGGTCAAACTGCTGATGGATCACGGCGGCAAGTTCGTCGTCTGGTCCAACACGCTGCCGCACTTCGAGCACATCTTCAATCAGAACGGATTGGAGATCAACGACACCATCGAAAACGTGCTCAAGAAAGTGAACATCGTCATCGACTGCACCAACCGCGGCAACCAGTTGAAGGAGGAATACTACAGCAAGGCGCGTACGCCGATCGGCTTCATCGCGCAGGGCAGCGAGGAAGGCTTCGGGCATCCGTACGCCTTCGGCGTCAACGACCACACGCTGATTCCCGGCAAGCATCGGTTCATCCAGGTCGTCTCGTGCAACACGCACAACATTCTGGCGATGCTGCGCCTGGCCAAGGCGGTCGGCGGCGAAGTGGTCAACGCCGATTACGTGCTCATGCGCCGCATGAACGACATCAGCCAGTCGGGCAAGGCGATCCCCGCGCCGAGCGTCGATCGCGTGCGCATGGACAAATACCCCGGTTACGGCAGTCACCAGGCCTTCGACGCCGCGCGCGTCATGCGCACCATGGACATCGAACTGCACGACAAAATTCACTCGACGGCGCTCAAGCTCGACAATCAGCTCATGCACCTCAATCGCTTCCACATCAAAGTGAAAAACAAAACGACGATCACCAAGTTGATCGACGCCGCGCTGGCCGATCCGCTGCTGGCGATCAGCGATCTGCGCGACATGAATCTGGTCTTTTCCAAGGGGCGCGATCACGGCTACGCCGGGCGTATCTTCAACCAGGCGGTGCTCATCCGCGATTCGCTGGAGGTCAGCCCCGACGGCACCGAAATTTTCGGCATCTGCTTCACGCCGCAGGACGGCAACAGCCTGATGACCTCCATCGCCACCGTGCTGTGGTACCTGGATCCGAAAACCTACAAAAAACGCTTGCAGCCGTTCTTCAAATACCTGGATCGGTTTCACGTCATTTACAATTAACGCGCGCCGACAAACCGGGGGCGTTTCGCGTACAAAGGCGGAACGCCCTTTTTGTTTGGTGTGACAAGCCGTCGGGGTCCATGTATATTAAGCAAAATTAACCCAGGGGCGGATATGCGGTGCGCATGTTGCCGGCGAGCGATTCAACCGACCGTTCACACCCAAAGCGCGGTGCGGGTGGACGGCTATCGCCTGCACACGGGCAAGGTCAAGCTGGTGGAGAATTCCACCGGCCACAACAAGGACCGCGCCGTGTATCTGCAACTGTACGACGCGCTGGATGTATATGTCTGTATCGACTGCTTCGCCAAGCAAAACGTCAATAAGCTTTGGCTGCACGGTTTCCCGACCAGCGAAGAGCTCGAAGCGCTCCAACCATGATCTTCTCCGGCGCCTGCAGGCGTTCTACGCGGCGTCCTTCGCGCACTTCGGGCCGTTGGAGTGGTGGCCGGGCGAGACGCGTTTCGAGATCTGCGTCGGTGCGATCCTGACGCAAAACACGGCCTGGGCCAACGTCGAAAAGGCGATCGCCAATCTCAAACGCGAGCGGATGCTCACGGTGCGCGGCATGGAAAACGCCGGGCGTGAGCGACTGGCCGAGGCGATCCGTCCGGCGGGCTATTACAATCAAAAATCGGAGCGGCTGCTCGATTTCTGCCGGCACATTCGCGCGAAGCACGGCGGTAGTTTGCCGCGCATGCTGGCGCAGCCGCTGCCCGCGTTACGCGCCGAGTTGCTGGCGCTCAAGGGCGTCGGGCCGGAGACGGCCGATTCGATGATTCTGTACGCCGCCGCTCAGCCGATCTTCGTGGTCGACGCGTATACGCGGCGCATTTTTTCGCGCATGGGACTGGTCGCCGCGGACATCGGCTACGATGATTTGCAGGACTTTTTCCATCGCCACGTGCCGCCCGACACCGAGCACTACGGCGAGTTCCACGCGCAGATCGTGTACGTCGGCAAGGAGTTTTGCCGCAAAACCAAGCCGCGCTGCGAGGCGTGCCCGGTGCGGCTGACCTAGGAGAAAATCATGAAACGCGAAATGACGCTGTTCGACCGGCCGGGACGCGAGAACACGGCGCAGTGCGTGCGGATCGTCACCGGTCTGATCGACGAGGGCTACCATCATGTGGTCGTCGCTTCGACCAGCGGCGAGACGGCGCACCAGTTCGCCGAGGCGATGCCCGCGACGGCGAAGCTGGTCGTCGTGACGCATTCGGCCGGCTTCAAGGAACCCAACCAACAGGAATTCGACGACGTGATGCGCACGGCGCTGCAAGCCAAGGGCATCCCCGTGCTGACCGCGACGATCCTCACCCATTCGCTGGAAACCGCGTTCGCCAAGGAATTCGGCGGCAGCTTGCCCACGCTGGTCGTGGCCAACACGCTGCGCCGCTTCGGGCAGGGCGCGAAGGTCGCCTGCGAGATCGTGATGGAAGCGGTCGACGCCGGTCTGCTGCCCGAGGGCGAACCGGTGGTCGCCGTCGCCGGCAGCGGGCACGGGGCCGATACGGTCTGCGTGATCCGCAGCGCGGCGAGCAAGCGCTTTCTCGACCTGCAGGTGATGTGGATCGCGGCCAAACCGCTGTCCTGGTAAGCTTCGTTGACACCGCGACGGCCCGCCGTTAACGTACGGGCGCATTTTATCACCACAAGGAACCGATCCGGATGAAGCTGGCTCTGATCCATCCGCCCGAACCGATGCTCTCGATCGCCACCGAGGTGTGCCAACATCCGATCAACCTCGCGTCGTTGGCGGCCTTCGTGCGCGACCGCCTCGGCGCGACGGTGGAGATTTGGGATTACGGCGTGTTGCGCCGGCCGGAAAAACACCTGCGGGAAAATCTGGCGCGCTTCCAGCCCGACGCCGTCGGTTTCACCGCGATGACGCCGTTGGTCAAAACCGCCGCGCGCCTGGCGGGCCTCGTCAAGGAAATCGACCGGGACATCGTGACGATCGTCGGCGGTCCGCACGTATCGGCACTGCCCGCGCGCACGCTCGACGAATTCCCGACCTTCGACCTGGGTGTGATCGGCGAGGGCGAGTTGACGCTGGCCGACATCTGCGCGGCGATCCAACGCGGCGAGCGGACGCTGCACGGCATTCCCGGCACGGTGTATCGCGCGAACGGCGCCCCGGACCTCGGGCCCGAGCGGCCGATGATCATGAACCTCGACGATCTGCCGTTTCCCGCGCGCGATCTGATCGACTTTTCGCTCTACATCGGCAGCTCGAGCCCGGGGCTGTCGTCCAAGCTGCGCAACATCACCGAGCTGTTCACCAGCCGCGGCTGCCCGGTGCGCTGTTTCTTTTGCGGCTCGCACGTCACGCATCGCAACAAGGTGCGCTTCCGTTCGGCGCGCCACGTGCTCGACGAAGTGCGCGAATGCGTGCGGACCTACGGCGTCGACCACTTCACCATCGACGACGATACCTTCACCTACGGTCGCGAGCGCCTGATCGAAATCTGCCACGGCCTGCGCGAACTGGGCGTATCGTGGGATTGCGACAGCCGCGTGTCCAACGTCGACGAGGACCTGCTGCGCATGATGGCCGACGCCGGCTGCGTGAAGATCGCTTTCGGCGTGGAAAGCGGCAGCCCGCGCATGCTGGAGATGATCCGCAAGCGCATCACCCTCGCGCAGATCGAAGCCGCCTTCGCCGCCGCGCGCCAGGCCCGCATCCTGTCGAGTGCGTTCATCATGATCGGCGCGCACCCGTCGGAAACCTTCGAAGAGGTCGAGCAGACCTTCCGCCTGATGCTGCGCATCAAGCCCGACTTCGTGATGGTCTACGTCGCCGTGCCGTACCCCGGCACCGGCCTGTACGACATGCTCGGCGCGGAAGGATTGATCGAGCGCGAGGATTGGGACGAGTTCGACATCGTGCGCGGCGAGCCGGTGTGGCGCACGCATCATTTCCAACCGGCCGACATGATCCGTCTGCAGCGGGCGATGTACCGGCGCATTTATCTGCGGCCGGGGTTCATCGTGCGCAAACTGCGCCTGCTGCGCAGCGTGGACGACCTGCGCTATTTCTCCGACGCGTTTCTCAAATTCGTGAAATACATTTTCGGCAAGCGGCGCGAGGAACTGAATCCGTAACGGTTACAGGCAGCCGCAACCGCCGTCGCTGATGGTCGTCGAGTGCGCGGCGACCGGCGTGTCCACGTCGTCGTCGACCGTATCGTCGTCATCGTCGTCGTCTTCGGAATCATCGTCGAGCGTGTCGTCGTCGAGCGTGTCGTCGTCGTTGTCGTCGTCGAGCACGTCGTCGTCTTCGGCATCGTCGTCGACGGTCTGCGCGAAAATCATCCCCGCCGCCGACAGCAGAAGTAGAACCGCCAAACCCAGGAAAGAAATCGTTTTCATGCGCCTCTCGCGTTGCCCTTGGATAAGTTGATTTTCCATCATTCTTGGTCGCTGTCAAATAAGCCGGGCAACTTGTTCCCGGCCGGACGGCATGCTAAAGGTAACGAAACAACGATAACCATGGATACAGAGCATGAGCAAACAGACTCCGCCGCCGGATGAAGCAAACAAAATGGTCGAGGAACTGAACGAAAAAATCGTCAAACTCGATCGGAAGCTGTTCAATTTTTTCACCCTGCTGCAAGCCGGCAAAGCGTTCGACAACATGCTTGAAGCGCAAAAGCTGTACAACGTTTTCACCAGCATCGTGCAGGAACGCTTCGGTCTGGAGGCGTTCGCGCTGTTCATTCGCGATCCGCAGGAAAATGCGTTCCAGCTTGTGCGCGGCTTCGGCTTGGACGAAGCGATGCCGGTCGACTATTCGTTCCCTTGCCAGGAAGGATTGCTGTGGCAGGCGATTTTGCAGGACAAACCGTTTTCCATCGTCGATAGCCGTGGCGAACCGCGTTTTCGCATTCCGCACGAATCGTTCCGCTTCGATTACCTGCGCAGCCGGTTGTTCGTGCCGATGCTGCATCAGCGCGACGTGATCGGCCTGCTGTCGGTCGGCGATAAAATGGACGGGCGCGAGTTCACCGACGACGATCTGGAGTTCATCAACATCCTGGCCGAGCAGGCGGCGGTGAGCATCAACACGACGATGCTTTACGAAAAGAACGAGCGCGACCGCAAAGAGTTGGACAAGACGGTCAAGAGCCTGTCGATTCTGCACGACATCGGCCGCGCGCTGATTCACATTCAGGATTTGAAAAATCTGCTGCAATTCATTCTGGGGCAGGCGATCGAAACCACCGAGGCGCAGAAGGGCTCGCTGATGCTCTGGGAGCCGACCATCGGCCGGCTGGTGCTGCGCGTGGTCAAGGGCCTACCCGACCAGAAGGTCGAAGACGCGATCAACAACGGCGAGATGGAGTGCTCGACCTTTGCGCCGGGCGAGGGCATCGCCGGCAAGGTCTTCCAGAACATGGAGCCGATGATCGTCAACTCGACCGAGCAGAACGACACCTACGCCGAGCGCGAGTTGTCGAACGTGAACTCGATCCTATGCATCCCGCTGATCGCCTCGGACGAAGCGATCGGCGTCATCAACATCACCAACAAGATCGGCGGGCAGGGCTTCAGCTACGAGGATCTGGAATTGCTCAGCGCGCTGGGCAATCAGGCCGCGGTGGCGATCAACAACGCGACGCTCTACGAAATGGCGATCACCGACGAACTGACCAAGATCTTCATCCGCCGCTACTTCAACATCAAGCTGGACGGCGAAGTGAAACGCGTGCGCCGTTACGGCGGTCAGTTGTCGCTGGCCATCTGCGATCTGGATCACTTCAAAAGCGTCAACGACACCTACGGGCACCAGGCCGGCGACGTCGTGCTGTACACCATCGCCCAGTTGATCAAAAACAATTGCCGCGAGATCGACGTGGCCGCGCGCTACGGCGGCGAGGAGTTCGCGGTCATCATGCCGGAAACGGGCATCGACGGGGCGAAAATTCTGGCCGAGCGCGTTCGCACGGCGGTGGCCGGCACGAAGATCGAAGAGGTGCCGCGTCAGTTGACCATCAGCATCGGCATCGCTACGTTCCCGGACGACGCCGACGATGTGAAGTCCTTGATTGCCGCCGCCGACGCCGCGTTGTACGGGGCGAAAAACGGCGGACGCAACCAGGTGATGGTGTACTCCAAGGAGATCGTCAAACCGCCCGAACCGGGCGAGTCGTAAGTTACTTGGCGAGTTTGATCTGCACCAGCCCCAGCGCGTCGGCCGCCAACAGACGCCGCAGGGAATTGTCGTAATGCAGCGAATGCATCCGCGGTCCCACACGATGGGTGGCGACGGTCTGTAAATCCGCGCGGCGCAAGGTGGTGACCACGCCGGAAAAATAATTTCCCACGTATATTGAATCGTCGCGTTCGTCCAGGGCGATGCCGCGCAGGCCCGGGCCGAGCCGGCGACGGCGCACGATGCGGCGCTGGGTCGGCGAATATTCCCACAGCATGCCGCTGTAACGCCCGAGGATGTACAAGGCGTCGCCGTCGGGCGAGGTCGCCAACTGCAATTGGAAATCGGGCAGCCACAGGCGATGGAGCAGTTGACTGAGATCATGCCGGTAAAACAACAGACGTCCGCCGTAGGTGGCGATGACGAACATCCGCTCGCGCGACAACGAAGCGAAATCGGTGATGAACCGATCGACGGAGATCATCTCTTTTTTCCGGAAAAACAAATCGTACATGAAAACGTTGCGGCTGTTGTCGGCGGACATGAACACGAATTGGTTGTCCGGCTGGAATTTTACCTGGTCGACCCGCGTCAGTCGCGTATAGGCGACG
>Ga0116164_10000027_pt1 | contig 137226 bp, 117 predicted proteins | sample AD_UKC109_MetaG_FD_89888 | JGI IMG/M metagenome (GOLD analysis project Ga0116164, IMG submission 89888) | Active sludge microbial communities of municipal wastewater-treating anaerobic digesters from Hong Kong - AD_UKC109_MetaG | ecosystem: Engineered > Bioreactor > Anaerobic > Digestate... | reverse complement strand
TCGGCGGCCCTGAAATCGGGGATGTTCAGTGAGGTGTCCGCCGATACGACTCCGACCAGGGTGACGCCGGGGAAGTCATGGCCCTTGGTGATCATCTGTGTTCCCACGAGGATATCGATCTCGCCCCTGTCGAGCGAGGTGAGGATCTTTTCGTATGCACCCTTGTGCGCGGTTGAGTCGCTGTCCATTCTCTGCACCCGCGCGCCGGGGAAGAGGGTGGCGATCTCCTGTTCCACTCTCTCGGTACCCATGCCGTATCTGTGTATCCGGGTGCCGCCGCACGAGGGGCATACGGGAGGGGCCTTCACGCTGAAGTTGCAGTAGTGACACCGGAGAGACCCGTCGCTCGTATGGTGCGTCATGGAGACGGAGCAGTTGAGACATTTGAATATGTAGCCGCAGTCGAGACAGTAGAGGAAGGTGTGGAACCCCCGTCTGTTCAGAAAGAGGAGCGTCTGGTTGCCGGCTTCGAGCGTCTGGCGGATGGCGTTTATCAGGGGACGGGAGAAGATGGGAGCACTGCTCCCCGATCCGCCTTCGTTTTTCATGTCGATGATATTGACGCGGGGGAGGTCCCTGCCGGCCACCCGCTGGGTCAGTTCGAGGAGCTTGAAATCTCTGCTCTTGGTGTTGAAATATGTCTGGATACCTGGTGTCGCCGAGCCCAGAACCACCACCGCCGATCTCTGTTTCGCCCGCACAATCGCCAGATCACGCGCGTTGTACGCTAGATGGTCGTCCTGCTTGTATGAGGAGTCGTGTTCTTCATCGACGATAATAAGCCGCAGGTCCCTGACCGGCGCGAATATGGCCGATCTCGCTCCGATGACGATCCGAGCCTCCCCCCGTTGTATTCTCCGCCATTCGTCATATTTCGAGCTTTGTCCGATGCCGCTGTGGAGGATGGCGACTATGCGTTCGTCAAATCTGTTTCGTATCCTGCTCATGAGTTGGGGCGTGAGGGTTATCTCCGGCACGAGATAGATGGCGCTGCCTCCCAGTGAGACGGTTTCCTCTATGGCCTTGAGGTACACCTCGGTCTTTCCGCTTCCGGTGACACCGTGGAGCAGGCAGGGGACATAGGAGCGGGATCGTATCCCCGATACGATTTCTTCGAGCGCCGCCGCCTGCTCGTCGTTCAGGGTGATATGATTGTCCTCACTACCGATCTGGGGCGTCGCACCCGGACTTCTGTAGACCTCCCGCGTGGAGATCTCTATGAGGCCCTTGTTCTCCATACGGTTGAGTGTGTCGTGGACATGTATAAATTCCCCGCGCAATGACGCAAGATCGATCTCGCCGCGACTCTTCAACAGATCGCAGATAGCCTGTTGTTTTTCCGTCAATTTGACATTCTGAGGAAAGGGGGAGGACAGTCGCACCATCTTCTCCCGTTTCTCTTTGACGTCGGCCTTTCTGACCCGATCTTCGAGGGTCACATACTGCAGAGACGCAAGTTTCCTGAGGTCATCGAGGATAGCATTTCTTCCGGTCTCTTTCTTCAGTCGCTTGACCGGAAGACCGTCAGGGTGATCGTTCAGGATTTTGATTATGGAGCGCTGGGATGCGGGCAGGCGTTCCGCTTCCGCCGTGCAGTTATCTGACAGACAGACCCACCTGTTGCTTTCCACATCGATCCCCCCGGGAAGAGACGCCTTGAGGGCCTTTCCCAGCGGATACAGGTAATACTCGGATGTCCAGCGATAGAATTCGAGATCGTCCTCGTTGAAGAGTGGTTCCGCATCAAGTACTTCGATGATGTCTTTAACGGACTGCACCTCTGTTGAGGCCGTTGATTCGACGATATAGCCTGTCAGTTTCCTCTTGCCGAAGGGCACGAGAACCCGTTTGCCGATGGCTATCTGCGGCTCCATTCCGTCCGGCACGGCATAGGTGAAAGGCTTTGCTGACGGGATACTGACAGCTACGTTGACGAACACCGGCTATTCCTTGATGTTGAGAAAATGCGTAACGGGAGTGCCGACGTTTTCCTCTTCCGATATCCTGAAGAGGACTTCCGGCAGTTCCTCATTTATGGTGATGTCTTTCAGTGTGCTGACGACCCACAGGACATCATCCCTGTAATACTCGATCCGTTCGGGAAACCAGAAGCGTTTACTCACCTGGCGGTAATTCCGGTATTCGGCTCTCAGCACGATCCTCTCTTCGCCGGACATACCTATCCCGACGAATCGCAGGGGAAGGGCACGTTCCCTCTCTATCCATAGCAAGCTTCCGGGTTCTTCCACAAAGTCCTTGCCTGCTATGAAGACGGTCTTGCCGTCCATCCGGTCGATCCTGACGGTTCCGGTATCGACGCCGAGCGCACTCAGGGCGTTTAACAGGTTGTTCACCGATGTCTGAAAAAATAGGGTAGGGAAAACGGTATCTATCCGTCTCGCACCCGCGTTCGACGTTTCGACGCCCAGGTTGAGGGCCGTTTTCTCATCCTGTATCAGGATGTTATCACCGTACGGAAAGGACCGTTCTGATCTGAAGATGCCCCCCCTTTTAATCAGGATCTGTTCGCTGACTTCCGTAATATCGGTCTCATCGAGCAGGTTTCTGCTGTACAGGACGGTTTTCATGTCGATTTTCACGGTATGCAGGCCATTATAAAGATTTTGGAAGGGTCGTAGGATCTGTTCGGCGGAGGGGATGTATGCGAATCCTGTATGGATAAGACCAAGGGATATGACGAGAAACAATACTATATGCAATGCCGGTCTTTTCATGTAATTGCGAACTTTGCCTGAACGGCATCTTTCCGTGAAGAAGAACCGTAATAAAACGTGTGTTGTGTTTAAAGGTAAAGGATAAAACCCTCAGAACGCGGTTAAGGGTTATATGTTGTATGAAGACAACTATTCTCCCCGCTGTCTTTCCTGTTTTTCCTGCAGTGTCTTACAGGTTATGCAGAGGGTGGTAACCGGACGTGCCAACAATCTCTTCTCGGATATTTTCTTCCCGCACATTTCGCAAACACCGAAGGTACCGTCGTCAATGCGTTGGAGTGCCTCTTTCAGTTTCTTAACCAGTTTTCTTTCCCGGTCCCTGATTCTCAGCTCGAAATTCCTGTCGGATTCCTGGGATGCTCTGTCGGTCACGTCAGGAAAGCTTTCCGTTCCGTCCGTCATATCGGAAACAGTCTTCCCCGCTTCTCCCAGTAAGCCATCGATTTTCTGTTTGAATAACTCCCTGAAATATTCAATCTGTTCCGGTTTCATGTGCACTTCTCCCACCTTCCTGAGTTGAATGGCACTATATATACAGTGAACGTACTTTTGTAAAGGAAAAACTGTTTATCTGGCCGTATATGCAGCGAGTATCCTGTCTATCACGCTTGTCGTTGACGCCGGATGATCCGTTGACGATTCGTTAACCTGTGGGATAATAACGACTTTTCCACCTCTTTTTTCGACGGATTCTCGTCCGACAACCGTATCCGCACTCCAGTCTCCCCCCTTGACCAGGATGTCGGGCTCAATATATTCTATCAGTTCAAGAGGGGTGTCTTCATCGAATATGGTTACAAAATCGATCATGTCGAGGGCGGCCATGATGTAGGCCCTTTCATCCTGGGGGACGATAGGGCGCAAGGGTCCCTTTATGGACCGTACCGATGCATCGCTGTTGAGGGCAAGAACGAGGATGTCGCCCAGTGCCTTTGCCTGTTTGAGGTATGTTACATGGCCGATATGGAGAATGTCGAAACAACCGTTGGTGAAAACGATCCTTTTGCCCTCGTCTTTCAATATCGTAAGTTGTTCTCTCAACTGCTCCCAGGATAGGATCTTGTTCATAGGCACCTCTCTTTGCATCAGGCTCGGGCCAGGGTGAGCACAGCCACCGCTTTCGCGCCGCTTTTTTTCAGTAGTTTCGAACATTCTTTGACCGTGCTGCCGGTAGTATAGACGTCGTCGATCAGCAGTATTTTCTTGTCTGCAATCCTCTTTCGGGCCATCACTTCGAAAGCGCCCCGTACATTCGCCGCCCTTTTCTCCCGTGAGAGGTTGACCTGCGCCTCGGTAGGAATGGTTCTTTTGAGGGAGGTAAAATCAAGGGGAATGGAAAAGCGCTTCGCAATCTGTCTCGCAAGGATCAGTGACTGGTTGAAGCCCCTCTCTATCAATCTCTTCAGATGGAGCGGGACGGGTATGATCAGCGAATACTGCGGTATCTCAAGAGAATCGTATCGGTCCGTTGCCATCATCCTCCCCAGGGCCTCGCCCACGGAAATCCTGCCATGGTATTTGAACAGATGAATGGCGTCCAGAAGAGCCGTTTCATATTTGCCCAGCGACCGGGCTATCGAAAAGGGGGGTGGGGACACGATACATTCTTCGCAGAGATGATTTTCCCCCTCGGTTGCCGCGAACTGCAAACCGCAGGAGGTGCATAAGGGAGGAATCGTCAGATGTATGGTGGAGAGACATTCAGGGCAGAAGGGATATGCTTTTTCGTTGATCAGTACGGTTCCGCATACCGGGCACGTCGGAGGAAACAGTATGTCGGCGATACCGGTGACAATCTCTTTTGCTTCACATATCATCATTGAGATCGGTCAGTTTCAGCACAGATTCTTCGATATCCATTCTGGGCGCGTCCGACCAGAGCCCCTCAATATCATAAAATTCTCTCACGGGTTTAGAGAAAATATGGATTATTACGTCACCATAATCCATCAGAGTCCAGTTCCCGGAATTTTCTCCCTCGATTCCGAGAGGCAATATCCCACCTTGCTTCATTTTCTGGGCGATATGATCTGAGAGCCCCTTGATCTGCCGGTCTGACGTTCCGCTGCAAATGACAAAATAGTCGGTAAAGGATGAAAGATCCTTCACTTTGAGTATAACAAGATCTTCCGCTTTTCTTTCCAGGGCTGCATTGACGCACTGGAGAACGAGTTCTTTCGGATCTAATGAAATATCGTTAATGAAACATACCTCCCTCAGTTGGTTGTTTTTTTAAACGGATTTTCCAGCACGATGGTTTCCTCTCGTCCCGGTCCCACGGAAACAAGAGACATCTTTACACCGGCTAACTCTTCCAGACGTTCGATATATTTCCGGGCGTTCACCGGGAGTTCCTCTATGGTTTCTGCCTTGCTTATGTTTTCCGACCATCCGTCCATTTCTTCATAAACAGGACGGCACTGTTCGAAGCGTTTGATATCGGAAGGGACATATTCCGTGAAATCATCATCCTTCGTTTTGTAGGCGACACATATCTTCACCTTTTCGATCCCCGTAAGGACGTCCAATTTGGTGAGAGCGATGCCCGTGACCCCGGAGACCCGGACCGATTGCCTGACGAGGACCATGTCAAGCCACCCGCACCGGCGCTTTCTTCCTGTGGTGGCGCCGAATTCGGCTCCGGCCTTCTGAATCCTTTCCCCTGTTTCATCGGTCAGTTCCGTTATGAAAGGACCCGATCCTACCCTGGTGGTGTAAGCCTTACAGATGCCCACGACGGCGTCTATCTTCGTGGGGCCGACGCCTGATCCGCAGCAAGCGCTGCCTGCGGATGTGTTGGAGGAGGTCACGAATGGATAGGTGCCGTGATCGATATCGAGATGGCACCCCTGCGCTCCCTCAAAGAGGATATCTCCACCCTTTGCGATTTCTCTGTCAATGATGAGGGATGTATTTGCCGCATAGTGCCTGAGGCGATCGGCATATCCGCAGTATTCATCGAAGATGGCTTCATATTCCAGGGGCGTGTCGTCGTAGAATTTCGTGAGGAGAAAGTTCTTTTCTTCGATGTTTCGGCGCAACATCTCTTGGAAGGTTTCCTTGTTCAGAAGGTCGCAGAACCTGATTCCTGTACGGGTGATCTTATCTTCATAGGCGGGACCGATACCCCTTCCCGTAGTCCCGATCTTAGCCGCTCCCTTGCGCATTTCGCGGGCGCCGTCCAGCTTCCGGTGGTACGGCATGATTATATGCGCATTTTCACTGATGTACAGTTTCGTGTCCGGTGGAAAGAGAGCCCGTTCCTGGAGTTCGTCGATCTCCTGAATTAGTACCTCGGGATCTATGACCATCCCGTTTCCGAGGATACAGATCTTGTTGTTGTGAAGGATACCCGACGGGATCAGATGAAGAATGGTTTGTTTCCCTTGAACGACCAGGGTGTGTCCAGCATTATTGCCTCCCTGGAAACGGGCTATAACATCGGCCTCACGGGCAAAGAGATCGACGATCTTTCCCTTTCCCTCGTCACCCCACTGGGTTCCGACAACAATTACATTTGCCATTTTTTACGTCTCCATGTTTAAGTCTCTACGTTACAGGTGCCAACCTTGATATGGGCTACCTACATCTCTATCCTTGTTACGGATATGATATTGGGCAAATCTTTGAGCTTGTTAAGGGTGTCTTTGGAGATGGGTGTATCCGTGCTCAGTACGACGAGCGCCTTTCCCTCAATCTGTTCGCGCCCCAGATGGAGTCGTGCAATATTCACATTATCATTACCAAGGGTTGTGGTTATATTCCCTATAACACCGGGTCGATCGTAGTTATAGAGTACCAGCATGTACCCTTCGGGGATTACATCCAGCATGAACTTGTTGATCCTGACGATCCGCAAATCCTGTCGCCCGAATATGGCTCCCGCCGCAAAGGATTCTTCCTGGTCGGTCTTTACCTTGACGGAAATCATGTTGTTGTAATCCTTCATCTCACTGCTCTTTGATTCTATAATCTTGATTCCCCGTTCCTTTGCGAGGATAGGGGCGTTAATATAGTTGACATTTTCTTTCAGAACCGGGGTCAAAAGTCCCTTCAGGACAGATATGGTTACCGGAGCCACGTTGTGTTCGAGGACGGCCCCGCTATACTCAATAGTGACTTCCTTGATCCCTCCGGCAACGATCTGTGCCTCAAAATTACCGAGTTTCTCGCCCAGAGCAAGGTAGGGTTTTATCATGGTCAGTACTTCCGCGCTTACCGAGGGGAAATTGACGGCATTCTTTATTTCTCCGGTGGTGAGGCAATCGACTATCTGCTGAGCGATGGCGATGGCGACATTCTTCTGGGCCTCGTCAGTTGATGCTCCCAGATGGGGTGTGCAGATAACATTGTCCAGAGAGAGCAGTTCGGTGTTTTTCGTGGGCTCTTCCTCGAAAACATCGAGAGCGGCACCGGCGACCTTCCCTGAAACAATGGCGTCGTGAAGATCCTTTTCTTTAATGATCCCGCCCCTCGCGCAGTTGATGATGAATACGCCGTCCTTCATCTTGGCGAAGGAAGATGCGTTGATCAGACCCCTGGTTTCATCGGTCAGAGGGGTATGGACGGATATGAAATCGGCCGTTGCCAACACTTCATCGAAGGTGGCGAGCGAAATTCCCATTTTCTCAGCTGCTTCCCGTGAGATAAAGGGGTCGTAAGCGATGACGTTCATTTTCAGTCCCTGCGCCCTGTTGGCCACGATGGAACCTACTCGGCCGATACCGATGATTCCCAGTGTCTTGTTTGAGACCTCGGAACCCATGAACTTCTTTTTCTCCCACTTTCCCGATTTTGTGGAAATAGTGGCCTGGGGGATTTTACGGGCCAGAGAAAACATCATGGCTATGGCGTGCTCCGCCGTGGTGATCGTATTGCCTCCGGGTGTGTTCATGACCACGATCCCCTTCTTACTTGCCGCCTCGACTGCCACGTTGTCGAGGCCGATCCCCGCCCTGCCTATCACTTTAAGATGAGCGGCCTTGTCGATCACTTCTTCCGTTACCTTGGTTGCACTCCTGATGGCCAAGCCATCGTACTGTTTGATTATAGCCTGTAACTCGTCAGGAGTAAGGTTGGTTTGTACATCAACTTCAATATCGGGGGCGTTTTTAAATATCTCGATACCCTCTTTTGCCAGATTATCGCTTACCAGAACCTTCTTCATCACTCGTGTTGTCCCTTTCCTGTTAGTAGTGTCTGTATGCGGATTCGATGTTCAAATTGTATGTATTTTACGCAGGCACGCCGATTCCAGCCCTGCAAGAACTGCCTTGACGTTCGATTCCTCCACGGTCGGACCGCACCATATGCGAAAACCCGGAGGAGCATCTTTGTAAGACCCAATGTCATGGGCGATGCCTTCTTTGCTCAGGCTGCCTGCAATGTCCTTGATAAAGCCCGATTGATCTTCTTTAGATAGTGACTGGAATCGTTTGTCCGTAATCTTCAGACAGACGGACGTGTTAGATCGGATCTCTTTCGACTCGGCAAGAAAGGCCACCCAGTCCGTTTTGTCGACCCATTCTTCTACCGCCTGCAGATTGGCCCTGCTTCTTGCGATAAGACCTTCCAGTCCGATTGAGTCGGCCCATTCAAGGGCGTCCAGGTAATCCTCCACACAGAGCATGGAGGGAGTATTTATCGTATCGCCTTTGAAGATGGCCCTGTTAAGGGTGCCGCCTTTTTTAAAGCGGAAAATTTTCGGCATCGGCCAGAGCGGATCGTAGGATTCCAATCGTTCCACTGCCCGCGGACTCAAGACGAGTATCCCATGCGCGGCTTCACCTCCCAGGCATTTCTGCCAGGAATAGGTGAGGACGTCCACCTTCGACCAGTCTACATCCATGGCAAAGGCCGCGCTGGTTGCGTCACAGATGGTCAGACCCTCTCTGTCATCGGGTATCCATTGCCAGTCCGGAATTTTAACGCCGCTTGTCGTGCCGTTGGCCACAAAGATGACGTCATTTGACCAGTCAATGCTATTGAGATCGGGTATCTTTCCGTAATCCGCCTCAAGGATGGTGGGTTTGAGCTTCAATTGCTTGTCCACATCCGTAGCCCATCCTTTGCTGAAACTCTCCCATACCAGTACCGTTACCGGTTTCGGACCCAGAAGCGCCCACATGGCACCCTCAAATGCGCCCGTATCCGATCCGGGCAGGATCCCGAGGAGATACTCTTCCGGTACGTGAAGTACCTTTTTGCTATCTGATATCGCTTTCGCAAGCTTTTCCTTGCCGAGGGGACTGCGGTGAGAACGGCCCAGGGCCGCGTTATTCAATACGTTGACATTCCACCCCGGTCTCTTGCTGCAGGGGCCTGAACTGAAGTTTGGATTATTCATAGTATTCCTTTTCCTGATTTATTGACGACCTGCTATGATAACAGAATTGGTGTGGTGTGTCCATCTATAAGTTGCCCATTTCCGATCTCCGCATCGTCTATTAGGGAGCGCGGACAGTATCTTCCTGTACATGTACCGCTGCTGTCGACGAGGCTTGATCTTTGTGGTTGCGCAAACCGGTCAAATTGGTTAGGGTTTATCCACTGTATGGGTTTCCGGATATCATGGGAGGACATTTTTATGAAGAAGATAAAGACCACCTTTTTCTGTCAAAATTGTGGTCAGCAATCGGCAAAGTGGCTTGGGAAATGTCCTTCCTGCGGTGAGTGGAACCAGTTTGTCGAGGAAGAGGTTCGAGATGCTCCTCCGGGAGGATTTCTGGATGAGGGGTTTAATGAAAAACCCATGTCAATCGACACCATCGAGGCGGATGAAACAGACCGGCTCAAAACGGGCATTGCGGAAATAGACCGGGTACTGGGAGGAGGTATCGTGGGAGGCTCCGCTGTACTCATAGGGGGCGATCCCGGCATCGGCAAATCCACCTTGCTCTTGCAGGTTATGCAGAATCTGGCTGAAAACGGATTGGTGGTCCTCTATGTTTCGGGGGAGGAATCGGCAAGCCAGATTAAGCTTCGGGGCAGGCGTGTAGGCGCTTCGTCGAAAAACCTGATGGTGCTCGTCGAGGTGTCACTTGAAAATATCCTGAAGCATATACAGGACCTACATCCCGGGATAGTGGTTATCGATTCAATCCAGACGGTTTATTCTTCAGAGCTTACCTCCGCTCCCGGCAGCGTGAGCCAGATACGGGAGGCATCGGGCAGGCTTATCATGATGTCGAAGAAGACGGGTATCCCCCTGTTTCTCATAGGTCATGTGACGAAGGAGGGATCGATAGCCGGGCCGAAAATATTGGAACACATGGTTGATACGGTCCTGTATTTTGAAGGAGATTCCGGGCATACCTTCAGAATCGTGCGAAATGTGAAAAACCGGTATGGTCCCACCAACGAGATCGGTGTCTTCGAGATGAGAGAACGCGGTCTTGTCGAGGTGCTTAATCCGTCGGCCCTTTTTCTGTCGGAACGACCGCAAGATGCAGTCGGTTCCGTGGTTGTCCCGAGTATAGAAGGCACACGGCCCGTACTGGTTGAAATCCAGTCTCTCGTAAGCGAAAACACCTTTGGCATTCCCCGAAGGACGACTATCGGTGTGGACCGCAACAGGGTGTCGCTCCTGGCGGCCGTTGTGGAGAAGGTGTGCGGACTGCATCTGGGCAATCACGATATATTCATCAATGTTGCCGGCGGCGTGAAGCTGGACGAACCGGCGGTCGATCTCGGTATCGTTGCATCCATGATGTCCAGCTTTCTTGACCGGTCGATTGATGCGGGCACGGTTGTCTGTGGTGAAGTGGGATTAACGGGAGAAGTGAGAGGTGTGGGCCGGATCAACGAGAGGGTAAAAGAGGCTTTCAGGATGGGATTCACCCGATGTATCCTGCCCGAGACCTCCTCCGTTGATATGCTGCCGGAGACACAGATACACCAGCATGCAATTAACAGCATCAGTGCATTACCGGAATACCTCTTTTAAAAAAGGAGTTGGCAAGGAAGAGTCCAGGTTCGACGTTCCGGAAAGAATCCGGCAGGGTTGTCTGTCCGGATGGAAATCTCGTCGGATAATCGAAAGAATATAAAAAATCTTGACAATCACCGTAACAACGTATAGAAAGCTTCTTTTGATTTTCGCACAGTATCTTTGGGGGCCCATAGCTCAGCTGGAAGAGCCACCGGCTCATAACCGGTAGGTCCCTGGTTCGAACCCAGGTGGGCCCACCATTTAAAAGGGATATGAAAAAATTCGGAACATATAGACAACAGCAAAAGCAGGGATACGATTCATTTTGAAAAAATGCACCAAGATTTTGGTGCATTTTTTTTTGCATATCCGTCGGAAGGAGGAGGATTTTTGAAAGAGCAGATACTTTTTTTGGTTGAGCTTCAAAATATAACTGCTGAAATAAATGAACTGAAACGCAGAGAAGTGGATTTGCCGAAAGAAATCGATAGAGTTGAAGATGAACTGAAAACCATTGAACAGCAACTGGAAGAACACAAACAACGGTTGGAGACCTTAAAGACCGAGCACAAGGCAAAAGAAACTGTTTTGAAAAATAGCATTGACAGCGCAAGAAAGGCACGGGGTCGCCTGCTTGACGTCAAAACCAACAAAGAATATGAAGCGACATTGAAAGAAATCGATACGATCAATGAAAAAAGCAGTAATATTGAAGACGAAATAATCCTTATACTGGAAGAGATTGACCGGGCAGGAACGGGTTTAAAGGGGAAAGAAAACGAGGCTGCCGATAAACGGTCCGTGTGCGAAACAAATCTGAAAAGGATACGAGAGGAACAGGGATCGATTGGGTCAACCCTTGAGAATATAATGCAAAAAAGAGACACAGTGCGAAGCAAGATCAAGGACAATCTCCTTAGAAAATTTGATATCATACAGAATAGAAAACATGGTCTTGCGGTTGTGTCTGTGTGGAAGGAAATCTGCTCGGGATGTCATATGAATATTCCTCCTCAGCTATATAATGAATTACAGAAAAACAATGAGCTGATCGTATGCCCGAATTGCGAGAGAATCATATACTGGGAAGATCGGAGTATTGAAGCCTGAAGGGAAGATAAGGGATCAACAGGCCGGAGGGGCGATAAAATCCCGGCTGGATGTTGCATGGAGATATGATATAATCAAACACTGTCAGAGTAGATCGGATGATCGCGGGTTCGCCGACGGCGGACCGGAGGAAAGTCCGAGCTCCACAGGGCGGAATGGTCGCTAACGGCGACTGGGGGTGACCCTAAGGAAAGTGCCATAGAAAATATACCGCCCCGATCTTTTTCGGGGTAAGGGTGAAAAGGCGAGGTAAGAGCTCACCAGTTTCCCGGGTGACCGGGAAAGCTTGGTAAACCCCATTCGGAGCAAGACCAAATAGAGAAACGTTTGAGGGCTGCCCGTCCGAAGTTTCCGGGTAGGTTGCTGGAGGCAACAGGCAACTGTTGTCCTAGATGAATGATCATCGCCCTTTCAGGGATTCCTGGAAGGGGAACAGAACTCGGCTTACAGATCTACTCTGACGCACAAATAAAAAGGATATGCGACCCTGTGGCCACATATCCTTTTTCTGTACTCTCTTAAGTAATATGATTCAGAAGAAAAGCTACTTTCCCAAGGCCTTCTCTGTTTTCAACACATTCAGTGTCGTCTCGATAACCGTATCGGAGATGAGCGAAATGCTGTTGATTCCGCATTCCACCAGAAATTCAGCAAACTCGGGATAATCGCTCGGGGCCTGCCCGCAGATCCCGATCTTCCTCCCCATCTTGTTCGCCTTGGTAATCGCATCACGGATGAGGGTTGTTACCGCCTGGTTCCTCTCATCGAAGATGTGGGATATGAGAGCGGAGTCTCTGTCAAGTCCCAGCGTGAGCTGGGTCAGGTCGTTCGAACCGATCGAGAATCCGTCAAAGATCTTGCCGAACTCTTCTATCAGGACAACGTTGCTGGGAACCTCAACCATCATGTACAGTTCCAGATTGTTTTCCCCTTGGACGAGACCGTTTTTCGCCATGACATCGACGACCTTCTTGGCCTCATCGACGGTTCTGCAGAAGGGGATCATCAACTTCACGTTGGAGAGTCCCATTTCGTTGCGGACCTTCAGCATTGCCTTGCACTCCAGCTCAAACCCCTCTCGGTACCGATCGTCATAGTACCGCGAGGCGCCCCGGAACCCGATCATGGGGTTTTCTTCTTCGACTTCAAAAAGCGGACCGCCGATCAGGTTGGCGTATTCGTTGCTCTTAAAATCGCTCATCCTGACGATGACATCGTTGGGATAGAAGGCGGCACCGATCTTCGCCACACCCTGTGCCAGCTTGTCAACAAAGAAATCGACCTTGTTCGCGTACCCCAGGGTGAGTTCCTCGATCTCCTTCTTGGTCTTTTCATCGTCCAGTGTGTCAAAACGAATCAGGGCCATGGGGTGTATCTGGATGAAGTTGCTGATGATAAACTCCAGCCGTGCCAACCCAACGCCGTCATTGGGGATATGGGCCACATTAAAGGCGATGTCGGGATTGCCCACATTCATCATGATGTTGGTCTTGGGGCGCTCCATCTCTTCCAGATTGATCCTCGTGATGTTGTATTGGAGGATTCCCTCATAGACATTCCCCACTTCACCTTCGGCGCACGATGCCGTGACCTCTTTGACATCCTTGAGTTTCTCGGTTCCGTCACCCGTTCCCACGATACAGGGGACACCCAGTTCCCGGCTGATGATCGCGGCGTGGCAGGTCCGCCCGCCCTTGTTCGTCACGATGGCAGCGGCGATCTTCATGATCGGTTCCCAGTCGGGGTCGGTCATATCGGTGATGAGGACCTCGCCCTTTTTGAATTCTCTGATCTCGTTAACGCTCTCTATGACATGCGCCGGGCCCGAGCCGATCTTTGAGCCGACCGCCGTCCCCGTCACGAGGACTTTCCCCGTCTCGGAAAGTCTGAAGTTTTCCAGGACATTGGCATCCTTCTGCGACTGAACGGTCTCGGGGCGGGCCTGCAGGATGAAGAGCTCACCGGTGCGACCGTCTTTCCCCCATTCGATATCCATGGGTTTGAAGTACCCGGCCTGTGCGGAGTAATGATCCTCGATGATGGTTGTCCACTGGGCAAGCTTCAGAATCTCGTCCTCCGTGATACAGAACTGCTTCCGTTCATCCTCCGGGACCGGGACGATCTCAACGGGCTCTTCCTTCCCCGTTGCGTAGATCATCTTGACCTCTTTGGTGCCCAGTTTCTTCTGGACGATCGGTTTGAAACCGGTCTTGAGAGTCGGTTTGAAGACATAGAATTCGTCGGGGTTCACCGTGCCCTGTACAACCAGTTCCCCCAGACCGTATGAACCGGTAAGGAGGATGGCATCTTTGAATCCTGATTCCGTATCGATTGAGAAGATAACACCGGAGGCCGCCAGATCGGAACGTACCATTTTTTGGACGCCGATGGAGAGTGCGACCGACATATGATCAAAGTTCTTGTCCTCCCGGTACGAGATGGCCCGGTTGGTGAAAAGGGAGGCGAAACAGCGCTTGCAGGCATCGATCAACCCATCGTTCCCCCTGATGTTGAGGTATGTCTCCTGCTGTCCGGCGAAACTCGCATCCGGCAGGTCTTCGGCTGTCGCGGAAGACCGAACGGCCACATCGGTATCTACTCCGTATTCCTGGCAGAGTTTCCCGTAGGCTTCGAGGATTGCCCTGTTGAGATCTTCGGGCATCGGGGCATTATAGATAAGAGATCGGATTTTCTCCCCTTTCTCGCTGAGATTGTGCATATCGTGGGTATCCAGATCGGAAAGAATATGTTCCATCTCGGATTTTATTCCGGCGGACTCCAGAAGATACCGATAGGCATCGGCGGTTACGGCAAATCCATCCGGTATATTGACTCCCTTGGGGGGCAGTTCCCGGAACATCTCACCCAGAGATGCATTTTTCCCTCCTACCTGTGGAATATCCCCCAATTCTATTTCGGTAAACCAGAGCACGAGTTTCTTGGCTTCCATGGTACTCCTCCTCGCAAAGAACGTTCAATTTTTAAAAACTCGTTTACCTAACAATTCCCCTGTTTGATGTCAATCTCAAATTACGCCCAAGAGAAACAAATATAGAAAAACTCAGAAAGCATGCGCGAAAAAAGACAGCAGGCCATCCCTGTTACGGTTCCCGGGATGATCTGTTCACCATGATTTTCTGTGCCGTCCTCAGGTCATCAGGAGTATTGATTCCCATGGCTTCGGAGGGTTCATCAATAATATATGATCCGGTCTTGCGATGTTCTCTGTGGGCAATCTCGAAGATGTCGGTAAAGTAATATTCCTTCTGGGCATTGTTGTTGTCAATCTTTAGTACGGCCTCGAACAGGAAGATGCTGTCGACGCAGTAAATGCCCGTGTTTATTTCCCGTATCTTCTTTTCCTCTGGATCGGCGTCACGGGCCTCGACGATCTTCACGACATCTCCCTCTGCGTTCTTTACGACCCTTCCATAACTTCCGGGGTCGTTCAGAAGAGCGGTCATTACCGTGATGGCGTTGTTGCAGGATTGGTGCTCTGCCAGAAGATGCTCTATCGTGGAGGGAAGAAGCAGGGGTACATCCCCGCACAGAATCAGTACATCTCCATCGAAATGGAGCAGGGCATCTTTGGCCTGGAGCACGGCGTGGGCGGTTCCAAGCTGTTCTTTCTGATAGGCATAGATCAGATCATGACTCCTGAAAGTTTCTTTGATAACCTCCGCCTGATGCCCTATGACAGCAACGGTCTTTTCCGAGCCGAGTCTTTGGGAAAGGTCGACCACATACCATAACATGGGTTTCCCGCAGATCGGGTGCAGCACTTTCGCCAGATCGGATTTCATCCGTGTGCCCTTGCCGGCGGCGAGGATAATGGTAGCCAGATTTTTTCTTTGCATCTACGTGCCTTTCTGCCGGTGCAGATCCACACCGGGGGGGAGTATGACCAGTACTTCACGAATCGTTTTCATATCGGCGTCCTCGATGACGAAGGTGATCGTCTCATGCCTGAAAATATCTCTTCTCATGGGAATGCGACCCATTTTGTACAATAGAAATCCACCGAGAGTTTCATAATCGCCCGCGGGAATTTTAACGGGCAACAGATTGCGGATGGTGTCTATCTTTACCTGTGCATCGAAGAGGTATCTTCCTTGCCCGACCTGTCTGTACAGTATCGTGCCGTCATTGTGGTACTCGTCTTCGATTTCACCGACGATCTCTTCAAGGATGTCTTCAAGGGTAATTATCCCGACAGCGCCGCCGTATTCGTCAACAATGACGGCCATATGTTCTCTCCGGTTCTGAAGTTCAAAGAAGAGTTCCTTTGCCAGTTTCGTTTCGGGTATGTACAGGACATTCTTCTTTGTAAATTCTTCAACATGCAGTTCTTCCGGGGAAAGGATCCCCTGGTCTTTTCTGAGGAGGGCCTCTAGGATATCAAAAGTATGTAATATGCCGATGATGTTATATGCTTTGTCACTGAATACAGGAATCTGGGAGTATCCCTTGTCGATAATGATAGGGGTGGCCTCGCTGATGGTCATTTGTGACGGAACAACGGTTACATTGGAGAGGGGTACCATGATCTGATCGACTGTGGAGTCGGAAAAATCAAAGATTCTCTGTATCATTTCCTTTTCCGACCTCATAATATCCCCGCTTTGTTCTTCCCGCAGGAGTAATTCCAGTCCGTCCTTCGTAATATAGGACGCATATGAGAGATCCTTCTTCCCTGAGAAGGCGGTAAGGACCCTGTGAGAGATTCTTGAGAGTATAAAAACGGCGGGATATAAAATCCACGAAGCGGCCCATATGAACCATGAAATCTTAGGCGCCATCCGATCCGCATTCTGTTGGAAGATGCTTTTCGGTATCACCTCTCCCACAGTCAGGATGAGGGGTATCATGATGATGATGGAGAGGAGTTCCCCCGTTTCGATTCCGAAGTGAGATATCAACAGAGCCGTGGTGAGAGCGGTGTTGCTGACGGCGCAGAGATTCGTCCCGATCAGTGTTGTAGCCAGGAACCATTCCGGTCGTTCCATCAGTTTCAACGCCATGGCTGCAGAACGTGATCCCTTCCTAGCCTTATGTCTCATGATATTGATATCACATGCTACCAGAGAGAGTTCTCCACCGGAGAAGAGCCCTTCCAGGAAGAGGAATATGAGAATGGGAATGATGAAGAAGAGATCAGTCATCGTTGGATTCCTCGCGCTTTGTGACGCGTATGCTCATGATCCTCGCCTTATCGATCTTTTCCACCCTTAAGGTATAGGGTGGTACCGATATTTCCTCACCCTCCGCCGGGAGTTGTCCAAAGAGATGAAACACGAACCCTCCCACTGTATCGAACTCCTCCGTTGTAATAGGAATATCTACAAGCTCATTGAAATCATCAATATCCATCATACCGGATACCACAAACGCATCTTCACTGATCCGGTAAAACATTTCTCGGGTTTGACTGGGATCTTCATAGATATCCACGAACAGGTTCCTGAGTATGTCATTCAGTGTTATAAGCCCGGCCACTCCGCCGTACTCGTCGACCACGATAGCTATCTGGAGACTTCTCCGCTGAAAATCCCGGAGCATTCTATCCGCCCTCTTTTCCGTGGGAACGAAATAGGGTTTCGTAATGAGGTGCTGCCATCCACTCCTCTTCTGTTTCTTTGCCACTTCTGATAGCAGATGTTTTGCATGGAGAACACCCAGAATATTGTCCCTGTCCGTTCCGTAGACAGGTATCCTGGATACGCGTTCACGAATGACTTCCTGCTCTATTTCCTGTATATTCATGGATACCGGCAGGCAGAACATGTCGACTCTCGGAACCATGATCTCCGACACCCTCGTGTCGGCGAGTTTGAATACCTCGTGGATCAGGTCCTTCTGGGATTCTTCCAGTGCCCCCTCCTGATGGCCTGCGTCAACCAGTGCCTTGAAGGTGTCTTCGGTCAGCGCCTTTTCATCTCCCTGCTTCTCCCTACCGAAGAGAAATACAAAGAGGTCTGATATCTTTTCGATTGACCATACCACCGGACGGAGCAGGGTGGTCAGCAGGACCAGTGGCAGTGCAACGGCGCTGGAAAATCTCATGGAATTGACGATCGCAAGGTTTTTGGGGATCGCTTCACCGAAAATAATGAGCGCGACACTTGCAACGGCTATGGCGATCCATTTCCCTTCAGTTCCGAAGAGATAAATTGAGACGGATGTCGTCAGGGCGGCGATGGCGATATTGACGGACTCATTTCCTGTAAGGATAGTGACGAGAAGCCTTCTGGGGCGTCCCAGCAGTTTTTTGACGGATGACGCAAAGGGGATGCGATCCTCTTTCATTTTATATAAATGCAAGGAAGACAGGGAGAATAACGACGCCTCTGAACCGGAAAAAAATCCCGATAGGACGATGAGAACAACCAAAAGGATCAGCTTGAAGATAAGATCGTATTCCAATGGTTTTAATAAACTTTCGTAAATAGGATCGATTCAGGGTTGCCACACCTCATATTCTCCCACGAATGGCCGGGAAAAGAGAAGATAGGGCAATCAAATCCGTTACCTATTTTATAGATTATCGTTCCCGTGAAAAAAAGTCAACATATCAAAGGCACCGCATTGTTTGTCACCTCTTCGTTCGTAATAGAAACCGGCAGAAACCTGGCCCGAGCCTGGTGCCCATGTAATGAACCGTTTCGTTATTGGTAAGGAATCCATCAATATATTGACAAAAAGGGTAACTTAGTGAGAGGGTTTCCTGTACAACGATCATATGGGCATCATTTTGGCCCGCACGGCGAGGGCACGCAAGAACGCTTATACATCCGGGGAGTATGGAGTGGAACCTCTTAAGATAATAACCGATTTTACACCACAGGGAGATCAGCCGCGAGCAATAGCAGATCTGGTACGTGGTATTGAAAAAGGATTGGAGCACCAGGTGCTTCTCGGAGTTACCGGTTCCGGCAAGACCTTTACCATCGCGAATGTTATTGAGGCGACACAGAAACCCTCTCTTGTCATCGCCCATAACAAGACCCTGGCGGCGCAACTCTACAATGAATTCAAAGTGCTCTTTCCTCAGAATGCCGTTGAATATTTTGTCAGTTACTATGACTACTACCAGCCGGAAGCCTATGTGCCCAGCACCGACACATATATTGAGAAAGATTCCTCCATAAACGACCGGATAGACAAGATGCGCCATTCCGCCACCCGCTCGCTGTTGGAGAGGAGAGACGTGATTGTTGTGGCCAGTGTATCATGCATCTATGGAATAGGCGCTCCGGATAAATATGCCGATATGCAGATATCTCTTGAAAAGGATATGGAGATCGAAAGAGATCAACTGCTGAGGAAACTGGTGGAGATTCAGTATGAGCGCAATGATATAGATTTTCATCGAGGCACTTTTCGCGTCCGTGGAGACGTGGTGGAAATTTTTCCTGCCTATGAAGAGGAGCAGGCGATACGGGTGGATTTTTTCGGTGATGTCATTGAATCCATATCCCTTGTGGACCCCCTCCGGGGAAAAGCCTTGAGCAGACTCAGCAGTACTTCCATATATCCGTCAAGCCACTATGTGACGACACGAGACACCATGACGAGAGCCCTTGCCGCCATACGTGAGGAGTTGGCATTGCGTCTTGACAGCCTGAGATCGCGGGACAAACTCTTGGAGGCACAGCGCCTTGAACAGAGAACGCTGTTCGACCTGGAGATGATGGAGGAGATGGGGTACTGCCAGGGAATTGAAAATTATTCCCGTCATCTCACGGGACGTATGACGGGGGAGCCGCCACCCACGCTGATGGAATACCTTCCCAAGGATGCCCTCGTAATCATTGATGAGAGTCATGCCACGATTCCACAGATAAACGCCATGTACCGGGGGGATCGATCGCGGAAGGAAACCCTCGTAGAGTATGGATTCCGTCTGCCCTCCGCCCTCGATAACCGGCCCCTTACCTTTAAGGAATATGAGACCTTTCCGAACCAGAGACTCTATATATCGGCCACCCCGGCGGAGTATGAGCTGAAGAAGGCCGCCGGCGTCGTTGCGGAACAGATCATTCGCCCTACCGGACTTATGGACCCGGAAATAATGATCAGACCGGTTGCCAATCAGGTGGACGATCTATTCGGAGAAATCAACAAACGGGTCAAGCAGGGGGATCGCGTACTGGTGACCACGCTGACAAAGAGGATGGCGGAAAATCTCACGGAGCACTATCATGATCTCGGGATGAAAGTGGCGTACCTTCACTCCGATATCGACACGCTCGAACGGGTTGCGATCATACGGGACCTTCGGATGGGAAAGTATGACACCCTTATTGGAATAAATCTCCTCAGAGAGGGGCTCGATATCCCCGAAGTATCTCTCGTGGCAATCCTTGACGCCGACAAGGAGGGATTCCTTCGTTCCGAGCGCTCGCTTATACAGACGAGCGGGAGGACGGCAAGAAACGTCAAGGGCCAGGTCATCATGTATGCGGACAGGATTACAAAGGCCATTCAGTCCTGTCTTGACGAGACGAGAAGAAGAAGGCAGATACAACAGAAGTTTAATGAGGAACACCATATCACGCCGGAATCTGTCAAGAAGGAGATAAGCGATCTTTTGAGTTCCATTTATGAAGCGGATTATATTACCGTCAGCGTGGAGGAGAAGGTGGAGGCGTATGTATCCGGTGATATTCCCGCCATGATCAAAAAGCTCGAGGGAGAGATGAAACGAGCCGCCAAAAAGCTCGAATTTGAAAGGGCGGCACGAATCAGAGATGAGATTAAGGAACTGTCGCGTATGGAGGCAGAGATCGGATTGTGGGAATGACAGAGGATGATCTCCTGAAAGAAAAGGTACGCAATGCCCCCGGCCATCCGGGTGTGTATCTCATGAAGGACAGGGATAACCGGGTCATCTACGTCGGAAAGGCAAAGAATCTCCACTCCCGTGTCCGTTCATACTTCGGGGGAACGGATACACGAAGGATGATCCCCTTTCTGGTTTCCAGAATACGGGACATCGAATTTTTTGTCACCCATACGGAAAAAGAGGCGCTGATCCTTGAAAATAACCTGATAAAAAAATACCGGCCCCGGTACAATATCAATCTGAGAGATGACAAGAATTTTTACAGCATACGGATCGATACCCGAGAAGCTTTCCCCCGCTTTCGGTTGGTGAGGCGGTTAAAAAATGACGGAGCACGATATTTCGGACCCTATTCATCAAGCTCTTCGGTGAAGGAGACCTTTTATTACCTGCATCGCATATTTCCCCTCAGGACATGCAAGGATCTGGAATTCAAGACGAGGACGAGACCCTGCATGGAGTTCCAGATACAGCGGTGTCTCGCCCCCTGCTGTGACCGGATTTCAGATACGCAATACCGGGAGCTTGTAGCGGATGCGATTCTGTTTATGGAGGGTCGCGGTGAGAAGCTTGTCCGGCAGCTCCGGTTGCGGATGGACAGAGCCTCTCAGGAACTGGACTTTGAGGAGGCGGCGCGGATCAGAGATAAAATCAACGCGATTGAGGCAACGCTGGAAAGACAGCGGATCGTTTCCACGGTCTTCAAGGATCGGGATGTTTTCGGCCTCTACAGGGAAGGGGACAGAATCCAAGTATACGCCATTTATATACGAAAGGGGGCCATTATCGGCCAGAGGAGGTTTCCTCTCATAACAGCGAGGATGGAATCGCCCGATGCCCTGTCGTCTCTCCTGGCGCAGTATTACCATACAGATCAGACAATTCCCGAGGAGATTATCATTTCCGAACGGATGGAAGATGAGCGGATCATCGAACAGTGGCTCGCTGAAAAAAGAGGGAGGAAGGTTTCTCTAGTCGTTCCTCTGAGGGGGGACAAAAAAGCGCTTCTTGCCATGGCGCTGTCCAATGCCAAGAGTGCGTTTCGAGCGGAGGAAAAACTGGAGGTGGATATTAAACGGGTGCTGGAGGATCTTGCGCAAAAACTCCTCCTGAAGCGGATGCCGCACCGAATAGAATGCTTTGACATATCCAATATCGGTGGAAAGTACGCTGTCGGTTCCATGGTTTCTTTCTGCGAGGGTGTACCGGAACGATCCCGCTACCGGCGGTTCAAAATACGGACAAAAGAAGATGCAGACGACTACGGAATGATGCGCGAAGTGCTTGAGAGACGGTACGGAACAAAGACGGACCTCCCCGATCTCATTGTTGTAGACGGCGGTAAAGGGCAGCTTGGCGTCGCTCTTTCCGTCCTTAGGGGACTGGGATTGGAAGAGGTGGATATTATCGGTCTCGCGAAGGAAGCGCACATGTTCCAAGGAAAAGGATTCCCCCGGGTTTCCAAAGACAGGGACCGGGTGTATCTGCAGAACAGGAAAAATCCCCTTTACCTGACAAAACATCCCCGTGCGTTGTTGCTCCTTCAGCGAATAAGAGATGAAGCACATCGTTTTGCGGTAACCTACCACCGTTCGGTTAAGAAAAAGAGGGATTTCAAGTCCGTTCTGGACGACATTCCCGGAATCGGCACGGCCAGAAAAAACGCATTGCTTTCACACTTTTTGGAAATGGATGCCATCGCGAATGCGTCTCGTGAAAAACTCGCAGCGGTCCCGGGCATAGGCAAAGATGCGGCTAACAGGATAGCCGAATATTTTCAAGCCCACAAGGGAGGGTCACAGGATTAATCGACCATGAGGGATGACAGCTCCTTCTCCATCTTCGCGAGCAGCGGAGGGAAGGTATCGGGGTTCAGGGCAGAGATGGGCAGAGCGTCAAATCTGCGACACAGGTTATCCAGCATATCCCTGTCGGGGAAGATATCCACTTTGTTGAATACCCGTATGCTCTTTTTTGTTTGCAGGTCGAGTTCTTCCAGAATGTTTTCCACCGCGAGTATCTGCTCCTCAAAGTCCGGATTGCTCACATCTATGACGTGGAGCAGCAGATCTGCTTCATCCAGTTCTTCCAGCGATGCACGGAAGGCGGAAGCAAGCTCTTTCGGAAGATTTCGTATAAATCCCACCGTGTCAGTGATAATGGCCTCCCTGTCGCGGGGAAACCGGAGTCGAGAGCTCTTCGGATCCAGTGTAGCGAAGAGAAGATTCTCGGTCAGGACGCTGCTCTGTGTAAGCGCGTTGAGGAGTGTCGATTTCCCCGTGTTGGTATAGCCGATGATCGAGATAATGGGAAGGGTTCTCTTCTGTCTGAGCCTTCGCCGTTGGAATCTTCCTTTCTGTATCTCCTTTAATTCCTTTTTCAGACGACCGATTCTATCCCTTGCCCTGCGCCGGTTGATTTCGAGTTTTGTCTCTCCCGGGCCGGTACCTCCAATGCCTCCGGTGAGACGGGACATGGCGGTGTTCTTTGTCGCAAGCCGAGGAAGAAGGTACTGCATCTGGGCGAGTTCGACTTGGACTTTCCCCTCACGGCTGTGGGCACGATGGGCAAAAATGTCGAGGATCAACTGAGCCCGATCAATCACCTTCAGTTCGGTGAAATCGGTAATGGAGCGCACTTGGGCAGGGGAGAGTTCATGGTCAAAGATCAGGAGATTGGAACCGATCTGGAGCGCTTTTATAACTATATCCGAGAGCTTTCCCTTGCCCATGAGATACTTTGGATCATAGGTGTGCCGGTGCTGTATGATGGTGTCAAAGACCTCAACGCCGGCGGATCGTGCCAGCTCCTTCAATTCTTCCATGGATGCCTCGCTGTCGAACAGAGGATCCGTCTCGACGCGAACCAGGATGGCCCGCTCCGTGGAGTCCACTTTTCTGACCCGCTGCCTTCGTGCGAACTGTTCATCCAGGGCCTGTATAAAATCAAGAAAATTCAGATTCGTTTCGAAGGCATAGGCAGGATCCATCAGGAGCCAGAATGTACCCCCGGGATTTTCGGGGATCAGGTGCGCCGCGTGCATTTTGCCCGGCAGGCCGTTTTCTTCGACATCGATGGCTGAAATCAGGTCAAATCGCAGAAGGGCGAGGTCGGTCAGGTCATCCTCCGTTAGTGTCTCACCACCGAGATGGGTGTGGATAAGGCGCAGACCCGCCAGACGAGTAGCAGACGACCTTAAACCCTCAAGGCTTGGGATAAAGATCTGCCGGTGATCGCCGACGATTACGAACAGGATTTCCCCCCGGCGGTTGACGAGAATCCCTATCTGTCGATTAATACGGCGAGACAGACCGGCAAGGATTCGTGCCAGTTCGGGGGTTATTATTTGTCTCGGAGGGATTTTCCTTTTATAAAATCGCTCGATGTCCCGTATATCACTTGCCTTCAGACCTACGATATTACCATGAATCTTGTGTATGGTTCGTCTCCTTTTTTAAGAGGATTCTATCACAAAGCGAGAATAGAAGATAGGGGCGATCTCGATACATGCCTGCTCTGTCCATGAAAAAAGGTCCCGGGAAAACCAGCTTTCCCGGGACCTTTGCAGAACGGTTTTTACACAAGGGCTTTAGAAGCTCACTTCCAGTTTGTTCATGAAGAGGTAGGTATCGTCGATCTTGTTGTTTTTATCTGTTCCCTTGTAGAAGTCGCCTGCGGCGAGATAACCGAAGCCCGCTGAATAGGTGAGATTATCAAAGATTTTGTATGCGGCCTCCACGTCGAATTCTGTGCCGTATACATCGTCTACAAAATTTCTCGGTTTCTCATCCGCAAAGGCATGGGATACAGAACCCTTTACGGAGAGTTTGTCCACGGGGCTCGCGCCCACGAAGAACTGATAGAGCCATCCATTATCCATAAAGGTTCCCGTAGTGGCACCGGCAACGTGACCCAGTGAGGTCGGACACGTGTCGTTGAAGAGGATCAAACAGGGATCCCAGTCAACGCCTGAATCCAACATATTTTCTACCTTGTCGTTGGTTTCGGGGTCATCACCCTGGACCCAGGAGGCAAAAGCGCCAACATATGTGGGACCGATGGTGTACTTTGCCATCAGATATGCCCTGAAGCCCTCTAAGTCCATATTGCGCATCCCGAGAGGGCTCATGTCTAATTCACCATCAGCCACCCAGCCGATCTCTCCTTCCACATAAAGGTCGCCCCTGGTCAGCTTTACATAGGGTGTGAGAACATGTACGTCAGCTTTCAATCCCAAAGAGGACCCATATCCCACCGGGTCATGGGCATATCTGAGGTATTTGTAGAGAAAACCGGTGTCTATTCCCTCGCTCTTATATATGAGAGCGGCTGTATATGCGTCATCGTCACGATCGGCAAGGGCATGTCCTTGGTCGCCCTCGTACGATTTTAATGTGTTGAAATATATGTACAAATCACCCAACTTAGTCAGAAAATCAATCTTCGCCACGAATATCTCATAGTCGCCAAAACCGGTACCCCAGACATTGTCGGAGAAGATACCCGCTCTCACTCTGCCGACACCGGTCATGAACTCGACATAGGCCTTGTCGAATTCAATATTATCGTCTTCTGAGGGATCCGTCATGGCGGGCTCACCCATAACACCGTCCATGATGTCGCATCTGGTAATAACTTTCAGTCCTTCCAAAACCTGGAAGGTAACGTTGACTCGAAGTCTCTGATCATAATATGAGCTCGATGTGGATTCTTCAACTAAGGGAGAGTTGGTATCCGACCACCCTCTTATGCGATAGGAACCTTCCACCGATACATCTGTAGCCATCGCGGGTATTGAAAATGAAAATACTATGCCCAGTGTGAAGAGTATAATCAATAGCTTCTTCATCATTCTTCCTCCTGAATGTTTTTTTCTTAAACCCTGAGTTTGTTGACTTAGAATCATCAGACTCAAATATCGCTGATTGTTTTCCCCCTTTATCACCTCCTTTTGCTCCATATTCGAGGTGTACACCATGCATACCCCTCTCCCCCCGCGGAGCGAACAATAACATATTATAATTGAACCTGTAACACCGCAAGAGTTTTAATGTCAAGATATTTTTTAATATTTCTGCCACTTTTCACGGTGGTGACTGTTTTGTCTTTCAGGATTATTGCTTGGATGACGGAATAGGTGTATATCCTTGCAATGTGAATGCGATGGATGTCGAGCACAGGGCCCTATACACAGTAGCAATTCACTGTGACTTATGTTTCGACTCTATTGGACTTTTGGATGTTTTTTTCCTTGACATATATTCTGTTTTTTGATTACCTCACTCAGTTAATTATGACCTTTAGTCATATTCTGACCTTGGTTTGCTCTCTGAGGGGGGTCGTAGTGTTCCTACGGATAAAACAGTGGGAGGAAATCCTTAACCACGCGTTTTTTATAGAAAAACACAGAATGGAGGTAGTGAAAAGATGGCGGAAGAAAAGGTAGAATTGAAGGCGGTATATCCTGTCCCAGAGTGGATAAAAGAGAAGGCCCATATCAAGGGCAAAGAAGGGTATGAGAAACTCTATAAGCAGTCCATTGAGGATCCGGCCGGTTTCTGGAGCGAGATAGCGGATGAATACGTGACCTGGTTCAAAAAGTGGGACAAGGTTGAGGAGTACAATTTCGATATCCGCAAGGGCCCCATCTTTATCAAGTACTTTGAGGGTGCCAAACTCAATGTTTCCTATAACTGCCTCGACCGTCATCTTGAAAAACGGGGTGATCAAGTCGCCATTCAGTGGGAGGGAAACGAACCGGGGGAAGAGAAGGGCTACACCTACAAGATGTTGCATGAAGAAGTCTGTAAGTTCGCCAATGTGCTCAAGGCCCACGGTATCAAGAAGGGCGACAGGGTCGTTATCTATCTGCCCATGATCCCCGAACTGGTCATCTCCATGTTGGCGTGCACGCGTATCGGTGCAGTCCACAGCATCGTCTTCGGCGGATTTTCCTCTGACGCCCTGAAGGACAGGATACAGGACAGTCAGGCTAAACTTCTCGTGACCTGTGACGGAACATTCCGCGGCGCTAAGGCGGTTCCTCAAAAAGTCAATGCTGACGCCGCGGTGGAGAAGTGTCCTTCCATCGAGAAGTCTATCGTTGTGGCGCGTGTCGGTGACAAGATTAAGTGTGACTGGTCGGAAGGAAAAGATCTCTGGTGGCATGACGAGATGGCTAAGGTAGATGCCAATTGCGAGCCAGAGTGGATGGACGCGGAAGATCCGCTCTTTATCCTCTATACATCGGGTTCCACCGGGACCCCGAAGGGTGTGGTGCACACAACAGCGGGATATCTTGTTTTTGTAGCATATACACACAAGATGGTCTTCGATTACCATGAGGGTGATGTCTACTGGAGTAGCGCCGATATCGGATGGGTCACGGGACACAGCTATATCGTCTACGGCCCGTTGTGCAACGGCGCCACATCGATCCAATTTGAAGGGGTTCCTAGTTACCCGAATAACAGTCGCTTTTGGCAGATCATTGAAAAATACAAGGTTAATATCTTCTATACGGCACCGACCGCCATCCGCGCCATCGCCAAAGAAGGAAACGAATGGTTGAAGGGAGTGGACATTTCCTCGCTGAGAATCCTCGGAACGGTAGGTGAACCGATTAACCCCGAGGCGTGGAACTGGTACTACAATCTCATTGGACGTGGCGAGTGCCCGATCGTTGATACCTGGTGGCAGTCAGAAACGGGTGGTATTCTGATCACTCCGCTCCCCGGAGCCATCGACATCAAACCGGGTATGGCGACCGTTCCCTTCATGGGTGTATGGCCTGTCCTCCTGGACGATGAGGGCAAGGAACTCACGGCGACGGTTGCATCTGGCGCCCTCTGCATGAAGAAACCCTGGCCGGGGATCACGAGAGGAGTCTATGGTGATCCCAATAGATTCAAAGAGACCTACTTCGAGCAGTTCCCCGGGTACTATGTGGCCGGTGACGGTGCGAGAAGAGATGAGGATGGGTATTATCAGATTACCGGCCGTATCGATGACGTTATCAACGTCTCCGGGCACAGGATGGGAACGGCGGAAGTAGAGTCCGCCCTCGTCAAACATCCGTCGGTTGCCGAGGCTGCCGTCGTCGGGTATCCCCATGAGTTGAAGGGACAGTCGATCTACGCCTATGTCACTCTGAATACCGGCGTGGAGAAAACCCCTGAACTGATGAAGGAACTGGTCGCCCATGTTCGTAAGGAGATCGGCCCGATTGCGACTCCCGAGAAGATACAGTGGGCCGACGGTCTTCCCAAGACGAGAAGCGGAAAGATCATGCGCAGGATTTTGAAGAAGGTTGCGGCCGACGATATCGACGATTTGGGAGATACATCGACACTGGCCGATCCCTCTGTCGTGGACGATATCGTAAAGAACAGAGTGTAGGTCACAGATTACGAAGACGTGGTTCAATGTTGGACCTAGAAATTTAATAATTTAAAGGCGATGGAAGGGGGCGCGTAAAACGCCCCGTATCCATCCGCGGAAGGAGGTTATTGTGAACATAGTTGCATGTGTAAAACAAGTTCCTGATACCGAGGCGTTGATTAAGGTAAAACCCGATGGCTCCGGTATTGATGAGGGCGGCATTAAGTGGGTAATGAATCCCTACGATGAATTTGGCGTGGAAGAGGCCCTGAAGCTGAAAGAAGCAAACGGCGGTGAAGTAACGATTGTATCCCTTGGTCCCGCACGGACGATGGAGTCGATCAGGACCGCCCTTGCTATGGGTGCCGATAAGGGTGTCCATATTACTATCGACGGGGCGGATGCATATAATACAGCCGCCGCTCTTGCAGCCGTCATAAAGGATGTTACCCCGGATATTATTTTCTGCGGACAGAGGGCGATTGATGACGATTCCGGTCAGGTAGGTTCCGCCCTTGCCGAACTTCTCGATATGCCGCAGGTCACCATCGTAACGGGGCTTGAAGTGGCGGATGGCAAGGTGAAGGCTGTTAAACCCATAGAGGGTGCACAGCTCGTCATAGAGAGCGCGATGCCGTGTGTTATTACGGCGCAGAAGGGATTAAATGAGCCACGGTATGCTTCACTCCCCGGTATTATGAAGGCGAAGAAAAAACCGGTTGATGTCAAGGATGCGGCGGCCCTCGGTATATCCGTTGAGCCGAAGGCAAAAATTGTCAAAATGACTCCCCCTCCGGAAAGAGCTCCTGGAAAGATCATTGAAGGTGATGATCCGGCTGTGAAGGCCGCTGAGCTGGTCAAGCTGCTGAGGGAAGAAGCCAAGGTAATTTAACGCGAAAGGGAGGAGGATAGAAAAATGGCAAAAGGTGTATGGATAGTCGCTGAACAGAGAGACGGCGCCCTTCGCAAGGTTTCATTCGAGATTGCCAGTGCGGCACGAAAACTTGCGGACGAATTGGGCGAAGAGGTGAGTGCGGTTCTGGTAGGGTCCGGCGTGGAAGGACTGGCCCCGGAACTGGCTAAATATGGTGTGGATAAGGTATATGTGGCGGATGACGCTATTTTTGCGGATTATACGACGGATGCGTACAGTGCGGCGGTTGCCAAAGTTGTAAAGGAGAACGATGCATCCATCCTGCTCTTAGCGGCATCGGTTCAGGGAAAGGACCTTTCATCGAGACTGGTTGGAAAGCTCGCTACGGGCATGGCTTCTGACTGCACGGATGTTAAGATAGCCGATGGCAAACTTCTCGCCATCAGGCCGATGTACGCAGGAAAGTGTTTTGGGGAAATCGCCGTGGAAAGTTATCCTCAAATGGCGTCTCTGAGACCGAATGTCTTCGCCGCCGTGGAAAATCCCAAAGCGGGTGAAGTGGTGAAATTTGACGCGGGGATCGCCGCGGGTGATCTTAAGACAAAGGTACTTGAAACCCAGAAAGATACGAGCGGCAAGGTCGATCTTACAGAGGCAGACATTATCGTTTCTGGAGGACGCGGAATGAAGGGCCCGGAGGGGTACGGCATACTAGAGGAACTGGCAGACCTTCTCGGTGCGGCAGTCGGCGCATCAAGGGCCGCTGTTGACGCAGGATGGAGACCGCAGTCCGATCAGGTTGGACAGACCGGTAAGGTTGTCTCTCCGAACCTGTATGTTGCATGTGGTATTTCCGGAGCCATTCAGCATCTCGCTGGTATGAGTTCTTCAAAATATATCGTTGCAATTAATAAAGATGCCGAGGCACCGATTTTTGCCAAGGCCGATTACGGCATAGTAGACGATCTCTTTAAGGTGGTTCCAGAAGTAACAGCTGAGGCGAAAAAGATACTGTAAGACACAACCGGGAGGTGGATACCATATCCACCTCCTTTTTTTTTAGTAACACTATACACGGGGGAGGGTTCGATTTTATATCATAAATTCATAACTTGAGACTCCTTACCCCAGAGGGACAATTATACGGAGGCTGAAGCATTATGACACACGGTGGAGATGTATACTCTGTTGGAAATGAGGGGAGAGAGGTATTTTGGAATGCCCCTTTCCCATCCGAATTGATACTATTCCTATTCGCTGCTATTGCCATAGCAATATGCGTCTATGGTTTTTACCTGCGCTGGCAGATGTGGAAGGCGATCGGACGGCCGGAAAAGAGAACCGATCAACCGGGAGAACGAATCAAGTCTCTCCTTCTCAATGGTTTGTTACAGATCAGGACATTCAAAGAAACATTCCCCGGCATTATGCATGCCCTCATATTTTTCGGATTCTTTGTCCTGATATTCGGTGCGGCTTTCGACGCAACCCACTTCCATCTTCCCTTCCTCGTCCCCTTCTTTAATAGTACGTTTTATCTGTGGTTTTCGTTCATCATGGAGGTGTTCGGTCTGGCCGTCCTCGTTGGTATTGTCCTGGCGGTCTGGAGAAAATATATCCAGAAACCTGACCGACTCGGCTACCGAGGGAAGGCGGATGCGGTTGCAGACGATGCCATTATTCTCCTTCTCATAGGCGGGATTATCGTAACGGGATTTCTCCTCGAAGGGTTCCGGTTGTATGTGAATGTCAATGTGGACGGGTACACCTGGGGTGGATGGTCGTTTGTGGGATACGCCTTTTCGAAGACCCTGACCGGCATCAGTTACGACACCGTCAAGGTCCTCCATAAAGTGACGTGGTGGTTGCACGCCTTTATCGCCTTTGGTTTTATCGCATACCTGCCCTTCTCGAAACTGATACATATCGTCCTCGCCCCTGCCAATCAATATATGAAATCACTCAAACCGGCGGGGTATCTCGAACCCATTGCGGATTTTGAGACGGCCGAGTCCTTCGGCGTGGGGCAGCTTGAGGATTTCACCTGGAAGCAGATCTTCAATTCCGATGCGTGTTTAAAATGCGGACGATGTCAGGACGGTTGCCCCGCATACCTGTCGGGCAAACCCCTGTCGCCGAAGAAACTCCATCAGGACATCAAGGAATACTGGCTTGAGCGGGCGCCTGTTGTAATGGCGGCGAAAAAGGCTGCTCAGGAGGGTGAAGAGCCGGTTATACCGGAGCCGGAGAAGATAATGGTGGGCGACGTTATCGATCTTCACGAACTGTGGGCATGTACAAACTGTATGTACTGTATGGAGATATGTCCGATATATAATGAACACGTTCCGATGATTACCGGTATGAGACAGTACAAGGTACTGATGGAGGCCGATTTTTCTCCCGAATTGCAGTTGACCTACCGCAATATGGAGAACAATTCCAATCCCTGGGGGATAGGGGCTCACATGAGAGGCGATTGGGCCAAAGAGCTGGGCATCAAGACCCTTGCCGAAGATCCGAGTGTGGAGTACCTCTTTTATGTGGGATGTTCCGGGTCATTTGATGACCGGGGTAAAAAAGTTTCAGTCGCCTTTGCAAAAATTCTGAAAGAGGCCGGTGTCAGTTTCGGCATCCTGGGTGAGGAAGAGGGATGCTGCGGTGATTCCGCCATGAGGGGTGGTAATGAGTACCTCTCGCAGACTTTGGCACAGATGAACATAGACGTGATGAACGGATATGGCGTAAAGAAGATTATCTGTACCTGTCCCCATGGATACAATACCCTCAAGAAGGATTATCCCCATTTCGGCGGTAATTTTGAGGTCTATCATCACACGGAGATTATCGCCGATCTGATAGCTAAAGGTAAGATCAAGTTGAAGAAATCGGTCAGCGGTCTCTTTACCTACCACGATTCCTGTTTCCTCGGTAGATACAATGATATCTACGAACAGCCGCGGAATATACTCGCAGCCGTTCCCGGCATGAATCTGGCCGAGATGAAGAGGAATCACGCCAAGAGCTTCTGTTGTGGAGCCGGCGGCGGACGGATGTGGATGGAAGAGGATATCGGAGATCGAATCAACGATATGAGAGCGGATCAGGCCATTGAAATCAAGGCGGATACCATAGCGGTCGGCTGTCCCTTCTGTCTGACAATGATGTCGGACGGCATCAAGGACCGAGCGATGGAAGAAAAGATGAAGGCCCTTGATATCGCAGAAATAGTCTGGCAAGCCATGGATAGCGGTGAACCCGTCGAAGAGGCTATGACCCCGGAAGAGGGTGCCCCTGCAGAGGCGGTATAAACAATACTTGTTACCATTATGTGAAAAGGGCCCCGATCTTGAAATCGCGGGCCCTTTTTCATGGGACGTTGCAATGGTTGTGACCGCTGGGTAGGGAGGACGATACGGTGTCGTCCGGAAGGATGGTTCTGTCCGATCCCGTGCAGACACTGGGGTGCGACCAAAAGGTTTTTATGGCAATTTCCGGAAAAGTATATTAAGGGCATAGATAGGAATCACAAGGGGGGGACAGAGTAGGTAACAGGTTGTGCGACCTGTTGCGTACTGACATAACGGAAGTATGTTTTTATATTTTTACTCTAACCAAAGGAGGGCGGAAACTTATGGCACATGCAATCAGATATGAGGACAAACCTTGGCTTACATCGTATGAAAAAGGTGTCCCGGAATTTGTTGATTATGAAGATGTATGCATACCGGATTTCCTTGACCGGGCAGCCCGCGATTTTCCCGGATTGGATGCACTGATATTTCAAGGATACAAGGTAACCTATGCAGGCCTCAAGGAGATGGTTGATCGTTTTGCTACCTGCCTTACCGCCTTCGGTGTTACCAAGGGGGATGCCGTTGGAATACTCCTCCCCAACCTGATCCCCTGTGTCGCTGCCTATTACGCCATCCTGCAAGTTGGGGGCATAGCGGTCATGAATAATCCCCTCTATTCGGATGTGGAACTTGAACATCAATTTACCGATTCCGGTACAAAGGTGCTCATAACGCTTGATCTTCTTGGCAATCGGATGATCGACCTTCGGCCGAAGACGCAGATTAAACAGATTGTCTATACCTCTATTGGTGATTACCTTCCCTTTCCCAAGAACATCCTGTTTCCCCTTGTGGCAAAGAAACAGAAGCTGGCAGCGGATGTCAAGCCCGCACAAGACGTTTATAAATGGAAGGAGTGTATCGCACAATATGGGCCTGAGCCGACTTCGGTAACGATTGATTTTGAAGACGTAGCCATGTACCAGTATACTGGTGGAACGACAGGCGTTTCAAAGGGTGTCATGCTCACCCACGCAAACCTGAGTAAACAGGTGCAGCAGATAGCCGCGTGGATTCCGACATTCAAACGCGGTAAGGAAAGGATGCTGGGGGCACTCCCCTTTTTCCATGTCTTCGGTCTGTCCACGGCCATGAATCTTTCTGTTTGTATGGGGTGGACCGATATCCTGGTACCGAAACCTCAGTCCGAACCACTCCTTGAAACGATCGGAAAATTTAAACCGACCTTTGCGCCATTGGTGCCAACCATGTATATCGGGATGTTAAATCACCCAAACATCAAGAAAACCGATATGAGCTGCATTAAGGGTTGTTTCTCCGGGAGTGCTCCTCTTCCGGTCGAGGTTATCCATGATTTTGAGAAGGTTACGGGGTCGATCATTATTGAAGGATTCGGCATGACGGAGACAACGCCCGTTACCCATGTAAATCCCTTTGCTGGAGGAGAGCGTAAGGTCGGCAGCATCGGTGTGCCCATCTCAGATACGCTTGCCAGGATCGTTGATCTGGATGACGGAGAGACAGACATGCCGGTCGGTGAAGCGGGAGAACTGATCATCAAGGGACCGCAGACCATGAAGGGCTACAAGGGTATGCCTAATGAGACAGCGAATACCCTGAGAGACGGTTGGGTTTATACGGGAGACATTGCGACGATGGATGATGACGGATATTTCTACATCGTTGACCGCAAGAAGGATATGATCATATCGGGGGGATACAATGTCTATCCCCGCGACATCGACGAAGTCTTCTATGAGAATCCGAAGGTTCAGGAGGCCTGCGCCATAGGGGTACCCGATCCGAAACGGGGGGAAAATGTCAAGGTCTTTGTGGTGCTGAAGGAAGGAGAAACCGCAACAGAGGAAGAGATGATAGAATTTTGCAAGGGAAGGCTGGCAACCTATAAGCTTCCAACAGAGGTGGAATTCCGAAAGGAGCTTCCCAAAACCAATATCGGTAAAATCCTCCGGAAGGATTTGAGAAAAGAGGAACTGGAAAAAAGGAAACGGTAAGGAAGAACCCTATGTATGGTACCATGCGGGCGGGGAGGGATCTCCCCGCCCGTAGCGTATAGAGTAAAAGTGAGGGTTTGGTATGAATAGGCTGGATATCGATGGCGTACGGATTGCCTTTCGGATGAACGAGAGAGGCATGGAAGACAAGAGAAAAACGCTGCTTTTCATCCATGGTGCCGCGGGAAACCATACCAATTGGCAGGAACAGTACGGCGTACTGGATGATCAGTATACGACGATCGCGGTGGATCTCCCCGGGAGCGGTGAATCAGGCGGGCACGGTGAGCACGAGGTTTCCGAATATGCCCGGTGGATCAAAAAGGTGATAGAGAAGCTCGGCCTTTACAGACCGGTTCTGGTAGGTCACTCACTCGGAGCCGCGATAGCTCTCGAATCGGCGATACAATACGGTACCATAGTATCCGGGATCGTTGCGATCGGAGGTGGAGCAACCATGCCGGTAAATCCGCTGGTTTTGGACGGCTTGCGCACCGACCCTTCGATGATCATCAATTCCATCCCCGTTTTTGCCGTTTCGAAGAAACACCGCGAACGGTTAAAGGACGTTCTGATCGGGAATTTTGAACGGGTGAACAAAGAGGTCGCATACGGTAATTTTCTCGCCTGCAGCCGGTTTGATATATCGGAACGACTGGGAGGAATTACACCACCAACCCTTCTTATCTGCGGAGAAGACGATAAGATGATGCCTCCCAAATATTCCCGGTACCTGGAGGAACATATCCCAGGGGCTCGGATGGTGCTGATAAAGGACGCGGGTCACTTTGTCATGATGGAGGAACCGGCTGCCTGTAATGGAGCCTTGCGTGAATTTGTCGATTCACTGGAGTGATGATGATCAAGATTTTGGTAGTGTATCATTCACAGACAGGGAACACCGAAAAGATGGCCGAAGCGGTCGCTCAGGGGGTGTCGAGTATCGAAAACACGGAGGTGATTCTGAAAAAGGCGCTCGACACATCTCTTGAAGATCTTCTCGACTGCGACGGGATTGCGATCGGAACCCCGGAAAACTTCGGCTACATGTCGGGTGCCCTCAAGGATTTTTTTGACCGCACCTTTTATCCGGTGGAAGGCAAGGTTTTCAGAAAACCCTTTGTTGTATTTATCAGTGCGGGAAACGACGGAACGGGGGCCCTGAACAGCATAGAACGCATCGCCCTCGGGTATCAGTTCAAGAAGGTATACAATCCCGTTATTGCGCGGAATTCGACGGGAGGAGTTACCGGCGAGATCCTTGCTCAGTGCAGGGAACTGGGACAGACGATTGCCGGCGGTATCGAGGCTGGGATATACTAAGAAATCCGGGATGTAAGGTTCCAGTATGGCTGGTTCAGAAACCTTCTGGTACGCGGTGTAATGAAGAGAGAAGGATCGTTCCTCTCCCCACCTTTCAATCTTTCAATGTTATGATAGATTCGAGGTAATCGTCCGGTTTTTCGTATCCGAGGAGCAACAGGATAGTGGCGGCTATATTACCGAGGCCCGGATCTAGAATACTGGAAAGTTCGTAACGGTCGGTATCGGGTCCATGGACAATGAACGGTACCGGATTGAGTGTGTGACTCGTTTGCGGTTTGTACTCCCCGCCCGGTCCCATGATCGCCCTTCCCGTCTTTTCGTCCACGGCTATCATCTGCTCGCAGTTTCCGTGATCGGCGGTTATTACAACCGTGCCACCGAGCCTGTCCACCGCTTCGATCAGCCTGCCTAAGGCCCGGTCAACGGCATTGACCGCCTTCACCGCCGCCGACATCGATCCTGTATGTGCCACCATATCCCCGTTTGGAAAATTCAAACGGAGAAATTTGTATCTACCGGATTGCAGAGCCGATATTGTCTCAGATGCGATGGCCTCTGCCTTCATCTCCGGCGCCTGATCAAAGGGCACGCGGTCGGATTCGATGTTCACCCACTCCTCAAGCTTCTCGTTAAATTTGGCGGAATTGTTTCCGTTCCAGAAATAGGTGACATGGCCGAACTTCTGGGTCTCGCTTATGGCGTATTGCGAAACGCCGTTTTTCGACAGATATTCAGACAGAGTACGGTCAATGGCAGGGGGGGCGACGAGGTATTCAGGCGGCATCCGCGTGTCCGCATCATACTCGAGGATCCCTGCGTATATGACCTCGGGCCGGTATATACGTTTGAACCCTGTAAAGTCATCTTCAACAAAGGCGCGGCTGATCTCGAGCGCCCGGTCTCCCCGGAAGTTGAACAAAACCACACCATGACCATCTCTGATCTGTGCAAGGGGTGTATCCGCGCTGCCGGGTTTGTGAATGACCCAGTGAGAAAGGTATTGGTCGTCAGCACCTTCTTTGTCACGTAGAGATCTGATGGCTGTAAAACAATTGGGAAATTTCGGTCCCATACCCAGAACATGGGCATGATATCCTCTTTCAACGATGGACCAGTCCGCCTCATAACGGTCCATGGTAGTCACCATTCTACCCCCTCCCGATGCCACACAATAGAGGCGTTTTTTGCCCATTTTCTTGGCACGGGAGCACAGTGACCACAGGTAGTCTTCCAGTTCACCAAAATAACGAAGGGCGCTGATGGGGGGGACATCCCGTCCATCCAAGAGGCCATGGACATATACCTCCTCGATCCCTTCCCGGTCGCATTGCCCTATGAGAGAGATGAGCTGGGATATGTTACTATGGACGTTTCCATCCGATATGAGACCTATGAAGTGGATAGGTGTCTTTGCTGCCAGTGAATTGGCAATAATCCTCTTCCATGTCTTTCCTTCAAAGAGGCTGCCGCTTTCAATGGCATCATCAACCAGTTTTGCCCCTTGGGCGAATACTCGGCCCGCTCCCATGGCGTTATGCCCTACTTCGCTGTTTCCCTGGTCTGTGTCGGAAGGCATCCCGACCGCCGTTCCATGTGCCTTGAGACGGGTCGATATCTTTTCATTTTTCAAGAGGCGACACAGGTGTGGCGGGGCAGCAAGTTCAATGGCATTGCCGGGGTATCCCCTATCTCTCCCGCGATACAGGCCCATACCATCCAAGATAATCAGGAGCAGAGGCCCCTGTACCCCTTCATAATGGGGTAGTCTGGTGAGTGTAAGGTTCATGGTACCTTGTTAGATAATGATCGGTTGGGGAACTCACAGAAATTAAAGGATTGAGAGGCTCAATTCATCAGCCTCTCAATCCTCAATCAGGTACATACTATCTTGCCCCTAACAGTTTCCGGGCAATGACCATTCTCTGGACTTCATTGGTTCCTTCGTATATCTGGCATATCTTTGCGTCGCGCATATGTCGTTCGGCAGGATAATCTTTACAGTATCCATAGCCTCCGAATATCTGAACGCCCTCTACGGCGGCTCTCATGGCCACGTCGGAGGCGTACATCTTTGCCATTGCCGATTCCTTTTCAAAGTTATACCCGTTATCTTCCAGCCAAGCGGCTTTGAGAAGCAGCATCTCCGCTGCGTCCAGCTCGGTGGCCATATCAGCCAGTTTCCACTGAATCGCCTGGAATGAGGTGATGGGTTTACCGAACTGCACCCGTTCCTTTGCATATTCCAGTGAATCCTCAAGGACTGCCCTGCCGATGCCGCATGCCTGGCATCCGATGCCTATCCTGCCGGCGTTGAGACCTTCCATCATCTGGTGAAATCCCTCTCCCGGTTTACCGAGGAGATTCTCGACGGGCACTTCCGCGTCTTCAAAAACCAGCTCCGCCGTTCCGGAGGCGAGTATGCCCATCTTGTCCTCAATGGTACCGACGGAAAAGCCCGGGGTATTTTCGAGGTCTACGATCAGATTCAAAATACCCTTGTAGCCCTTTGATACATCTTCGGTTGCCGCCAGGACACAGTACCGTGCCACGTTACCGTTGGTGATAAACTTCTTGACACCGTTGACGATGTATTTATCTCCCTTCAGTTCCGCTTTACATCGAAGAGAAGCAGCATCACAACCCGCATCCGCTTCCGTCAGGGCGTAGCATCCTTCGACTTCTCCACCGGCAACCGGTGCCAGGAATTTTTTCTTCTGTTCATCGGTACCGAATGTCTTGACGGGATGTCCATAGAGAGAATTATTTACCGATGTTATAACTCCGCAGCTCGCGCAGCCTCTCGAAATTTCCATAAGGGCAATGGCATATGTCACGTTGTCCATACCCGCTCCGCCGTATTCCGTCGGAACCGATACGCCCATAAGACCCATCTCTCCGAGCTGTCGGATTACTTCGTTGGGATGTTTGTGAGTACGATCAAATTCTTCCGCTTTCGGTTTGATCTCTTCATTGACAAACCGTGCAACCATGTCCTTTACCATCTGTTGTTCTTCTGTAAGTGCTAAATTCATAACCTTCTCCTTCTAAAAAAGATATTCTATACCGGAACCGGTGGATCCGTTTGATCGGATCTGTACCTACGATATAGTGAATGGCTTTCTCGTATCGAGAAATGCCTCAATCCCTTCCTTTTGGTCCTGCTTAAAACAAGGCTCCTGACTGAAACAGCACCGAAGACCGTGCCATTCCATATAGTCGTGCAAAATCTACCCTGTCGGGCAACAGATCGGATTTGCTACAAAGCCTTATTTCCGAAAACTTTTTAAAAAGCGTCATGTTTACCTGGTCGCTCTTTAAAAAATCCAATAGAAATACGGTGAATCGATATATGCATCTGATTCGTAAAAGACAACGAAGTATTCGAAAAGGCTTCACCTGTGCAGGGAGAGACCGAAGTCGATAAATGACTCCTCATGATGTGCAAAACAGGTCAAAGTGAGCGTGGCTGCTGTACGAGAAAAAACTCCTTTCTTTGGTACCATCAACAAAAAGAGTGAACCCGAATTGTGATCCTCTTTATCCAGACAAGACACTTCAGGGTAGTATCAGGATCAGATAAGGGTATATCTCAGATTGCTTAACGCCAAGATATAACAATTAACAACTTGGTTACGCTGCCGTATATAGCTGTTTTACCGTATGTATCGACGCAGCTACCCCTTTCTAGAATATGATCGTTGTAATGGTCGTGTCCTCTCCATATGCACAGCAAATGGGCATGAACAGCTGTACAAGTCCGTATCGACCCTGTCCCTCGTCATCTGAAAGAATATGAGTTCTGATTCAATAAACGCAATACCGATAGTATTGTTATAAAAGAACCTTAACAATAAACCACAACTCCTGTCAGGGGCCTCATGCAGTAATGATGCCAGCTTGTGAATTGTGGACTGTATGTCTTTATTATCATGTAATCTTTATATGTTAAAGATATTCTTCGTATAAAACCATATAATCTGAGGAACCATACGGTATGTCATTATGGCCTATCCGCAGAATTGTAATATTTTTTCATGCATATAATCAACGGGTTACCTGTCGTATGCTGAAATGACATGCCGTATGTCATTTCGACGCTGATCCACCGGTATCAGTTTGTATGAATGCCCGCAGGATGTCAGTACTTCTGAGTTGTTAAAAGTTGTCAGAAAGAAGCCGGTATCTGAATGTAAGCCGAGATACCGACTTCTTACCTGTTTCATCAAAGAACTGCATCCGTACATCATTCTTTGTGGTATAAATCACCGCTACGATAATACTGGCAAACCCGCCTGCGGTATTCTTACCTGCCGATGTAGTTCGGCTTTCTTTTTTCGAGAAATGCCTTCATACCTTCCTTTTGATCCTGTGTGCTGAAACATTGGGCACAGCACTCAACCTCGAGTCTGTTAGCATTGTCGAGTGAGAGATCATATCCAAAGTTCATGGCATGTTTTGCCATCTTGATCCCGAACGGAGGCATACCGATCAGTTTTCGCGCAAATTTCTTGGCTTCTTCCAGAAGCTGATCGAGCGGATATACCCGGTTTGCCAGGCCGATTTCATACGCTCTCTGGGCATCGATCTGTCCTCCTCCCAATACCAGTTCTTTTGCGCGTCCCATGCCAATCAGGCGGGAAAGTCTCTGGGTACCGCCCCAGCCGGGGATCAGACCTATCATGATTTCCGGCTGACCGAATTTCGCGTTCTCGGCAACAAACCGAACATCGCAGGCCATAGAGATTTCTGCTCCTCCACCAAGCGCGAATCCGTTGACCGCTGCAATAGATGGTTTTGGCAGTGTTTCGAGAATTCTCAGTGTTTCATGTCCCAGTTCCATGAAGGCAAGTGCCTCGCGGGGCTCCATATCCTGCATCTGTGCTATGTCTGCACCGGCCACGAAGGACTTTTCCCCTGATCCGGTCAGTATGAGGACCCGTACGCTGTCATCATCTTTGCATACCGTGATTGCATCTTTGAGTTCCAGCATGGTCTCGGAATTCATGGCATTGAGCGCCTTTGGCCTGTTGAAGGTAATGATGGCTATACCCTCTTCCACCGTATAGGTAATATTCTTATATTCCATGTGGTATCTCCTTGTTTACTGGTTACTGTAATCGTAAAATCCTCTCCCTGTCTTTTTCCCAAGGTATCCGGCATCCACATATTTTTTCAGCAGAGGACAGGGACGATATTTCGAATCACCGAGGCCCTGGTGGAGGACATTCATGATGGCGAGACAGGTGTCGAGCCCGATCAGATCCGCCAGTTTCAGTGGTCCCATGGGGTGATTCATTCCGAGCGTCATAATGTTGTCGATCGCTTCAACCGTACCGACGCCTTCATAGAGAGCGTAGACCGCTTCGTTCAGCATGGGTATGAGTATGCGGTTTGCAATAAACCCCGGGAAGTCTTCACATGCCACGGGGGTCTTTCCGAACTGCGTCGCGAGAGCGTTGGTGAGGGCAAAGGTTTCCTCCGATGTGGCAAGACCCTTGATCACCTCGACGAGTTTCATTGCCGGTACGGGGTTCATGAAATGCATGCCGATGACCAGCTCCGGTCTCTTCGTGGCTGCGGCAATCCTGGTGATCGGTATTGAAGAAGTGTTCGAGGCGAGGACGACGCCCGGCTTGCAGATTGCATCGAGCTTCCTGAAGATATCGAGCTTCAGATCTTGCCGCTCCACAGCAGCCTCAATCACAAAATCGGCATCTTTCATGTCTTCCAGATTGGTGCTCTTCCTGATGCGGCCGAGTATGTCTTCCTTTGCCTCGGCTGTGATCTTCTCCTTGGCGACCATCCTGTCGAGATTTTTTGATATGGTTGTATATCCTCGTTCCACAAATTCATCGGCGATATCGTTCAAAATAATATGCAACCCACCCTGATGTGCGGCGACCTGAGCTATCCCGTTTCCCATCTAACCGGCACCAACAACGCCGAAAGTTTTTATTTCCATTATTTTCTCCTTTTATTTTCAATAGAATAAACCGGCATGTGTACTATGCAAGCGAATGGATTACTGTTCTGTGTACACTGTCCGTCTGTTTTTCTGTCCGGTTCATTCAGGTATGTTGTTACCTCGAGACTTACGCTCTTTCAAGGACGATAGCCATACCTTGGCCACCGCCGATGCAGAGTGTGGCAAGTCCGAGATTAAAATTCTTTTTCTTCATCTGCATGGCAAGACTGTACGTGATCCGGGCGCCGGTACATCCGATGGGATGGCCGATGGAAATCCCGCTGCCGTTGAGATTGCACTTGTCAAGACTGATATCCAGCTCGCGCATGCACGCGATCGCCTGGCATGCGAAGGCCTCGTTCAATTCGACGTAATCTATGTCTTTTATCGTCAATCCCAGCTTATGCAGAACCTTCCGTGTGGCCGGAATGGGTCCCAGCCCCATATAGGCGGGATCCACGCCACCCGCGGCATATCCCTTTATCTTCGCTATGGGTTCGAGCCCCAGTTCCTTTGCCTTTTCCGCGGTCATCAATACAACGGCTGCAGCAGCATCATTGATGCCGGATGCGTTGCCGGCGGTTACGGTTCCCTTCCCATCTTTCGTGAAGACGGGAGCAAGCTTTGCCATTTGTTCCAGTGTTGTGTCCATTGGGCGTTCATCCACATCGAATACCTTGGGATCACCCTTGCGTTGCGGCATGACGACCGGTACAATCTCATCCTTGAATTCGCCGTTGGCGATAGCCGCCCGTGCCCTCTGGTGGCTGAGGAGCCCCAGTTCATCCTGTTCCTCTCTGGTGATACCATATTTTGCGGCGATATTTTCAGCGGTAAATCCCATATGGTATTTGTTAAAGATTTCATAGAGACCGTCATGAACCATGATATCGGTAAGCTGACCGAAGGGCATGCTCATTCTGTATCCCCAGCGTGCATTCGGCAGGGCAAAGGGGGCAGTGCTCATGGATTCCATGCCGCCTGCAACGATCATATCGGCGTCGCCTGCCTTGATGACCTGTGCGGCCAGCGTTATCGCCTTCATCCCAGAGGCGCAGATCTTGTTGACGGTGATTGCATTGGTCTCCTCGGGAAGGCCGGCATATATGGATGCCTGACGTCCCGGGTTCTGTCCCTGTCCCCCTTGGATGACATTTCCCATAATGCATTCATCAAAATATGCGGGAGTCAGCGAATCGTCATAATCGTAATGCTTTGCGTTTATCTCCGTCTTGTCGAATTCCCCAAAGACACCCGGACGGCATGATTTGATGAAATCGGTGATACCTGGTCTGAGTCCGGCCCTTTTGATCGCCTCTTTGATAACGAGCGCACCGAGATCAACGCATTTGACATCCTTAAGAGAACCGCCAAAGGTTCCGACTGCAGTCCTCGCCCCACTAACAATAACTACTTCTTTCATAAAACGTCTCCTTTGTTTGTTTATGCGGTGGTTATTCAGGGAGGATCATATTCCTGAATGTACACTCAGTCAATCGGCAGATTCCTGCCACCCCTTATGGTTTCGTGACTGTATGTCCGGGGGAGTAAATACCAGGCGAATTCTCGGTTTCCCCGTTCTCTGACATTCAGTCAAACTTTTCGACAAACTCTACCTCTCTAGGGCACTTATAGGAAGAGAGGTATTCCCTGCAGTGTTTCATAATAACTTTTTCACCGATCGGAGCGTCCTGATTTTTGATAACAAGTGCTCGGACAATCTCTCCTCTCAAGAGATCGTCTTTGCCTATTGCCCGTGCGTCTCTGACAGCCGGATGCATTCGAAGAATGTTTTCCACCTCAGCGGGGTACACATTGAACCCGTTGGTGATTATCATGCGCTTCAAACGTCCTTCGAGGAATATATGACCCTCTTCGTCGATCCGTGCCAGATCACCGGTATGGAGCCACCCGTTCTGTATCACCCCCGCGGTGGCCTGCTCATCTTTGTAGTACCCCTTCATGACATTGGGGCCCTTGATAAGAAGCTCACCGGTACTACCGGTCGGTAGGGAGGACCCTTTGGCGTCAACCACCTTTGCTTCAACATCGGGTATTGGAGGACCGATAGAGCCCGCTTTGTAAGTTTCGCCGATCCGGCTTACCGAACATACCGGAGATGCCTCGGTAAGGCCGTACCCCTCAACGAGGGTGACTCCAAACTTCTTTTCAAAGATCGGCATATACTCAGACGGCATTGCCGATCCGCCGGTAATGCAGAATCTCAGAGAACCCATGTCGTATCGATCCGCCCCTTCAAAAAGCAACATACCAAGGAAAACCCGGGGGACAGCCGCTATATAGGTGATCTGCTGTTCCTCAATGGCTTTTTAGATGGTTTCCAGGTTGAACTGATCGATCATGACAACGCTTGCACCTGACCTTATGATCATCAGCATATTGACGGTGGCCCCGAAGGAATGAAAGAGCGGGATAAGGCACAGGCCTCTGTCATCCATGGTTCCGTTGCATATATCTTCAAGGAGGAGAGACTGGGTTGACAGATTGCTGTGGGTGAGAACGGCGCCGAGCGGTTTCCCTGTCAGGCCGGCGGTGTAAATCATAACGGCTGGATCATCAGCCGAAATGTCCGTCATGTCCAGTTCGAAGGTATTCATTTCCATGGATCCGTCTATGGAGAGGGTCTCATGGGAGTCGTCCGTTGTTATCAGGTGTTCGCATTTCGGAAGCTTTTCCCGTATTTCTTCGAATCTTTTTGTCGATGACGGAATGGTGATCAATGCTTTGGCGTCACAATTGTCAAGGAGGTACAGCAATTCATGGGATGTCGACAGGGTATGGATGGTAACGGCAACGGCTCCGATTTTCAGAAGGGCAAAATAGGAGACAATAAATTCCGGTATATTGGGGAGCATAATCGCTACATGGTCTCCCTTTGTTATACCAAGCATCTTCAGTCTGTTACCGAATGCATTTACCGCTCGATTCAGTTCCGCGTACGAGATGTTCCTTCCCTTGTATATCAGGAATGTCCTGTCAGGGTATTTACTGCAGGTACATTCCAGCATCTCTCGCAGGTTTTGTTTCATGTAAGAACCTCCGTCAACCACCACCAGGCAAACGACTTTTTCTATCACAACAGGCAATTTAGTTCAACAAAATTGAGTCAATATATGCATACATATATCATATTTGTCGTGTTTGATGGTTGATTACCTTGACATTGTGGTATTGTCTAATATACATGTCACAAAATTCGGTGTGGTGGATTGGTTGCCATGCTGGTACAAGAAAACTATATGGGTGAGCGTATGGCTGTAATAATTGACGGAAAGAAGATTTCTCAGGACGTGAGAGATGAAATCAGGGAAGAAGTTCAGCGGTTAAAAGATGATAAGGGATTCGTTCCCGGCCTCGCGGTTGTCCTTGTGGGTGATGACCCGGCCTCACAGATTTATGTCCGTGGGAAGAAAAATGCCTGTGAAGGGGTGGGCTTCCTATCGAAAGAAATAAGACTCGCCGCCTCTACGAGTGAAGAAGAACTGCTGGGAATTATTGATGGTTTAAATAGAGACCACGATATACACGGGTTCCTGGTCCAGCTTCCCGTACCCGGTCATATACGGCCAGAAGCCATTGTTGAGGCAATAGATCCGAAAAAGGATGTCGACGGTTTACATCCCTATAATGTGGGGAAACTTTTTTCCGGCAATCCGTACCATCGATCCTGTACACCGGCGGGTATCATAGAACTCCTTGACAGGTATGGCGTGGATATCAAGGGGAAAGAGGCGGTTGTTGTGGGAAGAAGTATCTTGGTGGGAAAGCCTCTTGCACTGATGCTCCTGAATCGACACGCCACGGTCACCATTTGTCATACGAGGACGCAAGATCTTCCCAAAATTACGAGAAGGGCGGAAATACTTGTTGCCGCAGCGGGAAGTACCGAGATGATACGGGGGGATATGGTGAGGGACGGAGCCGTCGTCATCGATGTGGGTACAAACAGGATGGAGAACGGAAAACTATTAGGAGATGTCGCCTTTGCCGAGGTGTCAGAAAGGGCATCATATATCACTCCTGTTCCGGGAGGTGTAGGCCCGATGACCATAGCAATGTTGCTGAAAAATACATTGAATGCGGCTAAGGCTTGCGGATAGAAAACAACATAGGTACTAGACATGGAATTCAAGATAGTTTTGGGAATTATCGGAGGGTTGGGGCTGTTTATTTACGGCATGTACCTCCTGAGTGATTCTCTGAAGAAGTTATCTCTTGGGCTTCTCAAGGCGATGCTCGAGAAGGTGACATCGGGCAGAGTCAGATCGGTCCTCATGGGCGCCTTTGTTACCGCGGTCATTCAGAGCTCGAGCGCGACGTCGGTTATTGTCATAGGGTTTCTCAATGCCGGGTTTATCCCCCTTATGGGAGGCGTTGCGATCATGATCGGCGCCAACGTGGGAACCACGGTTACCGCGCAGTTGATTGCATTCAAGTTTACGACGATAGCGCCCCTGTTTGTGTTTTTGGGGACGGTGATTTTTCTTGTTGCACGAAGGGATAAACATAAGAATAAAGGACGGGCGCTCCTTGGTTTCGGCCTGCTGTTTCTGGGACTGGCAATGATGAGTTCATCGGTCAAACCCCTGGCCGATAATGAAGTGATACGAAACGCCTTTGTCAGTTTCGGAACCAGTCCTCTCCTCGGGATATTGACCGGGATGATCGTAACGGCAATCTTGCAGAGCAGCAGTACAACCACCGGTATGATCATAGCCTTCGCGTCCGCTGGATTACTGAACCTCCAGGCATCTATTTATCTGCTCTTTGGGATTGAAATCGGAACCTGCATTACCGCAATTATTGCGAGCATCGGCGGGAACTTGTCCAGTAAGAGACTGGCTGTAGGGCATACGCTATTTAACGTAACAGGCACCCTGATCATGCTACCTCTGGTTCCCCTGTATCTGCGGTACATCCCCATGATATCGGGAGACATCGCGAGACAGATTGCCAATTCCCATACGGCATTCAATCTGGTCAATGCATTGATTTTCCTTCCCTTTGTTCCTCTTTTTGTTGCATTTCTGAACAAGGTGATTCCCGGAGAAGATTACGAGAGGAGAGAAGCAAAACATCTCGATGTCCATCTGCTTATCACTCCAAATCTGGCGATCAAGGCCGCCATCCAGGAGATGGTCTCGATGCTGAATTTATGTCAAGAGATGTTTGAGAAAGCGGCGCAATGCATCGCCACGTACAATCATAAACTCAGGAACGAGATAGCGCTTGACGAGGATTCTGTTGACGAGATGCAGAAGAATATCACCGAGTACCTGGTTCGAATCACAAAGAGGGAACTGTCTGACAAGGAACGGAATCTGGTCCCTTCACTGCTTCACAGCGTAAACGATCTTGAGAGGGTGGGAGATTACTGTGAAAGCATTGTGAAATTATCCCAGCGTGGATATGAATACAATCTGAGCTTTTCCGCCCCTGCGAAGATGGAACTTGGTAAACTCTTCGACAAGACGCGTGTGCTTATGAAGCAGACAAAGAAAGCCATCGAACATGACGATCACAGGGCTGCAGCCATTGCACTGAATATCGACAGAGAAACGCATGCCCTGGTGAAACAGTCCAGAGCGAACCATATAGAACGGCTTGGGAAAGGAGAATGTATCAGTGATGCCGGTCTCGTGTATTCGGATGTCCTGACGGCCATCGACAGACTGAACGATCATCTGTGTAATATTACAAAAGGCATATTACATATCGGAAAAAGGTAACGATACGAAAAAGTTGTGATTTGCAATATGGAGTTCAACAAGGGAATTCAAGAACTATATACTATGTAAGGAGGATTACCATGGTGAACAATATTTTCTGGCTTGGACATTCAAGTGTGAGAATAGATGGGGAAAAAGTTATCTATATCGATCCCTGGAAACTGAAAGATGTCAAGGAAGCTGATATTATCCTGGTCAGCCACAGTCATCACGATCATTTGTCTGTGGAGGATATAAAAAAGATACAAAAAAACGATACGATTATTATCACGACACCGGATTGTACCGATGGTCTGACCGGTGATATACGGGTAGTAAAACCGGGCGATGTAGTCCAAATCGGCGAGATATCGGTTGAGGCGGTTCCTTCCTATAATGTTGACAAGGCTTTTCACCCAAAAGAAAATAACTGGCTCGGGTTTGTAGTAACAGTGGGGGGGAAGAGGATATACTATTGTGGCGACACCGATCTCATTCCGGAAATGGAGAGTATAGAGGCGGATATTATGCTGGTGCCTGTCGGTGGGACCTATACGATGACCGCCGAAGAGGCCGCCCGTGCAGTCAATATGATCAAACCCAAAATAGCCATACCCATCCACTACGATGATATAGTCGGTACCGAAGACGATGCGAAAAGATTCAAGGGACTGTGTGAAGTTCCGGTTGATATAAAACATGCATGAAATTTTCTGATGGTACTTGACAGGGTGAGATTGATGTTTATGTTACCTCTGTAGTAACGATATTAATATAAACTTTTAAAAAAAGTGTAAGGGAGGAGAATACGAGGTATGAAGATACGACCATTACATGACAGAATCATCGTTAAACGTCTCGACGAAGAGGAAAAAACCAAGGGAGGAATCATTATCCCCGACAGTGCCAAGGAAAAACCCATGGAGGGAGAGGTAATAGCCGTCGGAAACGGTAAGAAGACGGACGATGGTAAGGTGATCAAGATGGACGTGAAGGCCGGCGATAGAGTGCTGTTCAGTAAATATGCCGGGAATGAAATCAAGATAAATGGTGTGGAACACCTTATCATGCGTGAAGACGATATACTCGGAATAATTGAAAAATAACAATCTGATTATGAGAAGGAGGAAGAGTTGATGGGAGCTAAAATTTTGAAATATGATGAGGAAGCCAGAAAGGCCATCCTCAAGGGTGTTAATACACTCGCTGATGCCGTCAAAGTAACTCTCGGCCCCAAGGGACGCAATGTCATACTCTAAAAGTCTTTCGGTGCGCCTACCGTAACGAAAGACGGTGTTACCGTCGCCAAGGAAGTAGAACTGGAAGATAAGTTCGAAGATATGGGTGCTCAGATGGTCAAGGAAGTCGCCAGCAAGACCAGTGATGTTGCCGGTGACGGTACAACGACGGCTACGATCCTTGCACAGGCTGTTTACCGGGAAGGTGTGAAGGCGGTAGCGGCTGGCAGCAATCCCATGGATATCAAAAGGGGAATAGAAAAAGCCGTACAGACCGTTGTCGCGGAACTGAAGGGGATGAGCAATCCCACGAAAGATCAGAAGGAAATAGCACAGGTCGGAACGATCTCCGCCAATAATGATGAAACGATCGGGAACATTATTGCCGAGGCTATGGGGAAGGTCGGCAAGGAGGGCGTCATCACGGTAGAAGAGGCGAAGGGTCTGGAGACGGAGCTCGAAGTCGTGGAAGGTATGCAGTTTGACAGAGGATATCTGTCCCCCTACTTTGTGACCAATGCAGAAAAAATGGAGGCAGTCCTGGAGGATCCATCAATCCTGATCCATGATAAGAAGATAAGCAATATGAAGGACCTGCTCCCTATTCTCGAGCAGATTGCCAAGATGGGCAGACCTCTGTTGATTATTGCGGAAGATATCGAGGGTGAGGCTCTTGCAACGCTGGTTATCAATAAGATCAGGGGCACCCTGAATGTGGCGGCTGTCAAGGCACCCGGATTCGGCGACAGAAGGAAGGCCATGCTGGAGGATATCGCTGTCTTGACTGGTGGTAAGGTGATTTCCGAAGAGATGGGTTCAAAACTGGAAAATGCCAAGCTCGAGGATATGGGCAGTGCGAAGAGGATTGTCATAGATAAGGACAATACGACTATTATAGACGGAGCCGGCGATCGGGCCAGCCTTGAGGGTCGTGTCAAACAGATCAGGGCACAGATTGACGAAACGAGTTCCGATTACGACAGGGAAAAACTCCAAGAACGACTGGCGAAACTGGTCGGTGGTGTTGCCGTTATTAAGGTTGGAGCGGCCACTGAGACGGAGATGAAAGAGAAGAAGGCCCGAGTCGAAGATGCACTGAACGCCACCAGAGCGGCCGTCGAGGAAGGCATTGTCCCCGGTGGCGGCGTGGCATACATCAGAACCCTGCCGGCCCTTGAGAAGATGAAACTGGATGGAGACGAGCAGATCGGTGTGAATATCGTCAAGAAGGCGATCGAAGAACCGCTGAAGATGATCGTTATGAATGCAGGGTTTGAGGGCGCTGTGGTCGTGGAGAAGGTAAAGGGAAAGAAGGGCGACTACGGTTTCAACGCGAGAACCGATACCTATGAGAATCTTGTCAAGGCAGGAGTTATCGACCCGACGAAGGTGACGAGATACGCACTCCAGAATGCGGCAAGCGTCGCTGGCATGATGCTTACCACCCAGTGCATGGTTGCCGAGAAACCGAAAGAGGAAGCGGCAATGCCTGGCATGCCTCCGGGAGGTATGGGCGGCATGGGAGGTATGGGCGGCATGATGTAATGTCGTAACCCAACTATACGATGAACACGAGGCCCCTTGTTAAACAAGGGGCCTCTTTTTTATGGCATTCGGACAATCAGATTGAGAGGAGATCCTCAGGGGAATCGGCGATATAATCGGGCCGTGCTCCCTCGAGCCGTTCCCTCGGATGCCATCCCCAGGTCGCGGCCACTGTTTGGATACCGGCCGCCCTTCCTTCCTTGATGTCGCCGACGGTGTCTCCCACGTAGTACACGAGGTCTCTGGCGATATTCCATTTTTTGACGGCGTGACGGATCTTATCTATTTTGCTGAGCATAAAATCGGCCCCCAGAACATCATCAAAGGCTCCGTCAAACCCATACCTCGTGAGTGCAGACCGTATCGTGGATGACGTATTGGACGATATGACGAGCAGGGTGTTCTGCTCCCTGAGTCTGCAGATGACGGGGAGCAGATCGACGAAGAGGGGGATCCTTCCGTAATCTATTTCCGGGGTGGCTGCTAGGGCGGCATCATTGAAGGCCCGTATATCGACCCCTCGTGCGCGGAGAGATTCGTAAAAATTACCGTTAAATAAATCAAGGTATTCTTCACGTGTCAATATGATCGGTGCCCCTGTTTTTTTAAGGCAGGCGTTGACAAATTCCTCGTAGAAGGTCAGGGAATCGGCGATAACGCCATCGAAATCGAAGAGAAACAGTTTTTTTGTCTGTGGTTGTGCCTTGTCTTGTTGTATCATTTTTCAGTTGAACGAAGTCCTGGATGTCCTGGGCTATTGAGAAGTTCGCTGATCCCTTTCCCGAATGGTTTTCTGATAATTCCCTTTTCTGTGATGATAGCGGTTATATATCGGTTTGGGGTTACGTCAAAGGCCGGATTGTATGCATTGATGCCCTCTGGTGCTATTTGCATACCATGGAATCGGAGGACCTCTGCCCCTTCTCTTTCTTCAATAGGGATCTCTCTGCCGGTTTTTGTGTGACCGTCGATTGTGGAAAGGGGAGCCGCGACATACAAGGGGATCCTGTTTGTCTTTGCCAGAACGGCAAGGCCGTATGTTCCGATCTTGTTGGCCGTATCGCCGTTGGCCGCAATGCGGTCAGCACCCACGATCACGAGATTGATCATGCCCCGCTGCATAAAGGAACCAGCCATGCTGTCGGTTATGAGCGTGGCGGGTATCCCTTCCTTTTGCATTTCCCATGCAGTCAGTCTCGCTCCCTGGAGGAGGGGTCTCGTTTCATCCATCAGGACATGGATTGTTTTTCCCTCTTCATGGGCGGCCCGTATGACGCCCAGTGCCGTTCCATAGCCACCGGTTGCGAGTGCCCCTGCATTGCAGTGGGTCAGAACGGTGTCTCCATCCCGTATCAGATCCTTCCCATGGTCTCCCATCTGCCGGTTCGCTCGGATATCTTCTTCCAGGATGTGCCGGGCCTCTTCTATGAGGGCCCTTTTTACGGCACCCGTTTCTACATGAGAAGATGATGAAGTTTCCTGCTCGAAACGGGTCTTCATGCGATCTATGGCCCAGAAGAGGTTCACGGCGGTGGGGCGGGTTTTTGAGAAGGCGTCACAGATGCGGTAGAAATCTTCCCTCATGCATTTTTCAGGTGCGTTCAGGACACCAAGAGCTATGCCCATAGCAGCGGCTATACCGACTGCAGGTGCACCCCGGATGGACATATTGTTGATGGCATCAATGACATCCTGGTATGTCCGGCAGGTTAGATATCGTTCTTCATGCGGAAGAGCCCGCTGATCGATCAGCACCACGGCACTCCCGTTCCACGAAATGGTCGCGATCATGACGTGGAAAGCTTCTTTTTCAGCAGTTCGTTGACGATCTTTGGATTTGCCTTGCCGCCGGTGGCCTTCATTGTTTGTCCCACGAAGAATCCGAATAGCTGTTCCTTACCGCTACGGTACTGTTCGAGCTGCTTCGGATGCGTTAAAAGCACCTCTTCCACGGTTCGCTCCAGTTCCCCGGTGTCGCTGATCTGTACAAGACCCTTCTCTTGTACGATGTCCATAGGCCGTTTGCCCGAGTTCCACATCCCCTCGAAAACCTCTTTGGCAATCTTTCCGCTGATTGTTCCGTCCTCTATGATATCGATCAATTCCGCCAGTGCGTCGGGTGAAACAGGGCTCTCTCCTACGTCCCGCTTCGTTTCCTTCAGATATGCCAAAAGGTCGCCCATAACCCAGTTGCTCGCTATCTTCGGTTTGCCACAGATCCGGGCCACCTCTTCGTAATAATTCGCTGTAGCCTGACTTGCCGTCAGAACGCCTGCATCGTAAGGCGGAATACCGTATTCACTGACAAATCGTTCCCTCTTCTCCATGGGAAGTTCGGGGATGGTGCTTGTAATTTCTTCCTTCCATGCGTCGGATATAACAATGGGAACGAGATCGGGCTCTGGGAAGTACCGGTAGTCATGGGCCTCTTCCTTCCCTCTCATGGAATGGGTGACTCCCTGTGAAGCGTCCCAGAGACGCGTTTCCTGGACGACCTTCCCTCCCCTGTCCAAGACGGCGCTCTGCCGACGGATCTCGTATTCGAGGGCGTGCTGTACGTTGTTAAAGGAGTTCATATTCTTGAGTTCCGATCTGATTCCGAAGGCCTCCTGTCCCTTTGGCCTCAGGGAGATATTGGCGTCGCAGCGAAAACTCCCCTCTTCCATGTTGCCGTCGCACACCTCAAGATAGACGAGGATCTCGTACAGTCTTCGAAGATACTGGGCCGCTTCCTCAGGACTCCGCATGTCGGGTTCGCTGACGATCTCTATCAGAGGGACCGCCGCCCTGTTCAGATCTACGTAGCTGTAGCCGCTCAAATCATCGTGAATGGATTTACCGGCATCCTCCTCCATGTGTATCCGCGTAATGCCGATCCTTTTCTTGCCCCCGTCTTTTTCGATATCCACATACCCAGCTTCGGCGAGGGGATAGGCGAACTGTGTGATCTGATAACCTTTCGGCAGATCGGGGTAGAAATAGTTTTTCCGTGCCCAGGTGCTGGTTTGGTTTATCCTGCAATGGGTCGCGATTGCCATCTTCATCGCATACTCCACCACCTTTTTGTTGAGGACCGGGAGAACGCCGGGCATGCCGAGACAGATGGGGCACGTGTGGCTGTTCGGCTCCTCGCCGAAGCGGGTCGAGCAGCCGCAGAAAATTTTGGTTTTTGTAAGGAGTTGGGCGTGTACCTCAAGACCTATTACTGGTTCGTAATCCATTATAGATTGGGTTTCCTTTTCTCGTGTTTTGCATGATTCTCGCATGCCGAAGCTATTTGCAGCAGTTTCCCCTCGTTGAAGTGAGCAGCCATGAATTGGGCTCCCAGAGGGAGACCGTCTTTCGTGTAACCACAGGGGACCGAGATTCCCGGAATCCCTGCCAGATTCGTTGAGAGGGTGAAAATGTCGTAGAGGTACATCTGCAGGGGATCGTCCATCTTTTCTCCGATACGGAAGGCCGGGGTCGGTGTAGCGGGTGTCAGGATGACATCGCACTGGGTGAACGCACGATCGAAGTCGTCTCTGATCAGAGCTCGAACCTGCGATGCCTTTTTGTAGTAGGCGTCGTAATATCCTGAAGAGAGGGAGTAAGTTCCTATGATGATCCTCCTCTTGACTTCCGCCCCGAAACCGTTTGAGCGGGTCTTTTTATACATATCAAGGAGGTTTTCTTCATCCGGAGCCCTGAATCCGTATCGGACACCGTCGTATCGAGCCAGGTTCGAGCTTGCCTCTGAGGGTGCGATAATGTAGTACGTTGCGACGCAGTATTCGGTATGGGGGAGCGATATATCACGACACCGTGCCCCGAGACCCTCGAGGGTTTTGATCGTGGCGTCTATGGCTGCCCTGATCTCTGGGTCGATCCCTTCGACAAAATACTCCTTGGGGATGCCGATGGTCCATCCATCGATATCTCTGGAAATGAACTCTCGGTAATCAGGGACCTCTGCGGGGACGGAGGTGGAATCCTGCGGGTCATAACCGGCAATCGCATTCATCATGATGGCGCAATCTTCCACATCCTTGGTGATGGGTCCTATTTGATCCAAGGAAGATGCGTACGCCACCAGGCCGAAGCGCGAAACCCTTCCGTAGGTGGGTTTCAGACCGACGACACCGCACAGAGCTGCCGGCTGTCTGATGGAGCCGCCCGTATCGGTACCCAAAGAAGCGATGCATTCGTCGGCGGCGATCGCCGCGGCCGAACCGCCGCTCGATCCCCCGGGAATACATTCCAGGTTCCAGGGGTTCCTGGTCACGCCGAAATACGAAGTCTCCGTTGAGGACCCCATGGCGAATTCGTCCATATTGGTCTTCCCCAGAAAGACCGCACCGTCGTCCCTCAGTTTCCTGATTACCGTGGCATCATAGGGGGGGACAAAGTTTTCAAGCATACGAGAGCCACAGGTTGTCCTGATGCCTTCCGTGCACAGGACATCCTTGAGAGCTATGGGTATCCCGGTCAGTACACCTCCGGTTCCTCCTTGTATGCGCATATCGGCCGCGCGGGCCTGTTCGATTGCATAATCTTCCATCAAGGTGATGTATGCGTGCACCCGATCTTCTACGGATGCTATCCTTCGGAACACTGATTTGGTAATTTCAACGGATGTGAGAGTCCCTTCACTCAGCCGTTCCTGTAGTTCATGAATTGTTAATTGATACGGTTCCATGTCTTTTCCTGATTACTGTCTCAATCCGGGACAAACCCGAACATGCAATAGGTTATTCTATAATCTTGGGAACGCCGAAGAAGCCCATATCCCCGTCCGGAGCATTGGCAAGTGCCGTATTCACTCCGATGGACGGTATCTCCGTATCGTTCCGGAAAACATTGTTGAGGGAGATGGCATGTGTCATAGGTGCAATTCCCTCGGTATCCACTCCATTCAATATATCCATATACATCAATATATTGTTCAGCTGTGAGGTGAGAGTGCCCTTTTCATCTTCACTCAGTTCAAGCCGGGCAAGATGGGCGACATATCCTACCTCCTGTGTTGTTATCTTCACCGTGCCACTCCTCCTTTTTACGGTGTTGTGTGTCTCCTTGCATGTGGAAAATCTCCTATCACAGAACCGTGCAAGTTGCAAACGGTTAGATTTGATTTCAGATTGACAAAGATTCAGGCAATAATATATTATGATCAGAGTCTTTCTGGGATATGGTGGTGGTATGTTTGGTATTGGAATGCCGGAGTTGGTGATAATACTTATTGTTGCCCTGCTTGTCATCGGGCCGAAAAAGCTACCTGATCTGGCAAAATCTCTCGGGAAGGGGCTCGCGGAATTCCGTCGTGCCACCGATGATGTTAAAGAAAGCCTCAATATAGAACAGATCAAAGACGAAGCGAGTGATTTTAAGGATTCGGTCCTCTATGGAAAAAAGAAGGAAGAACCCGAAAACAACGGTTCAAAGGCGAAGGAAGATAACCCGGAGCCGCCGGATCGTGATTCACAATAATCCACGGTGATTTCGATCTTTTTCCCGCTGAACGTGCATAATCACCCGCTATCCGTATGCTGCATTCATGATTGATTCCCCGGAGTCTACAGATGGTTGATGATTGTATCGGTTTCTCCAACATGCCCGGATCAGTCCCGATGCGACTTATCACGGATATGCCAGTCATGAAGCGTTACTGTGAGTCTGTGTTATGACCGATCAGATAGATGAAAAAATGCCTTTTACGCAACACCTGGAAGAATTGAGAACCAGGCTGATGCGGGTGCTGATCGCGGTCGGCATCGGTTTTGTCATATGCTACCTTTTCAGGGAACAGTTGTTCTGGGTCTTAACGCTTCCCCTTGTTGCCGTACTTCCCGACAACAGTTCCATGATATTCACCAGTCTTCCCGAGGCGTTTTTTACCTATCTCAAGGTTTCGTTTTTTGCGTCTATTTTTCTTGTCAGTCCATTCATACTCTACCAACTATGGAAATTTGTATCCCCAGGTCTCTTTCCAACAGAAAAAAAACAGGCGGCGCCCTTCGTCATTTTTTCCACCATATTCTTTATCGGCGGGTCCCTTTTCGCATACTACATTGTTTTCCCGTTCGGATTTAAATTTTTTGTCGGTTTCGGAAATGAATATATACGTCCCATGCTTACCCTCAAGGAGTATCTCTCCTTTTCCATGAAGCTGCTCATAGCGTTCGGAGTCATCTTTGAGCTTCCCATTTTCATGTTTTTTCTGGCGAGGATTGGGTTGGTCAATGCCACGACACTGACCAAAAAAAGGAAGTATGCCATACTGCTTGTGTTCGTTGTCGCCGCCCTGTTTACTCCACCGGATGTTGTTACGCAGGTATTGATGGCGTTGCCCCTTATGCTCCTCTATGAAATAAGTGTCTGGGTTGTTAAGATGGGAGAGAAAAACCGTGTCAGTACTGACGGAGATGACGACACTATAACGAATGAAGAAGATAAAAATGATGGGTAACGAAAAGAAATCCCTCAGAAGCATACGGAAAAGAAGGGGGAAAAAAAGGGGGATTGGGAAACAAATCCTTATCTGGACCTCCATTTCACTCCTCCTGCTGATCGTGGCAGGAGCAGGATTTATCTATTTTCTTGTTGACGGACTCCCCAGCATAGCGTCGCTGAAAGATTACCGGCCCAGCATCATAACCAGGGTATATGCGAATGATGGCCAGTTGATAGATGAATTTTACCTTGAAGACAGGAAAGTCGTCCAGGTCACCGATCTGCCGAAATTTGTCATACAAACATTTGTGGCGGCGGAAGATGCCCGCTTTTTTCGACATCAGGGGATCGATTTCCAGGGCATTACCAGGGCTTTTTTCAAGAATGTGGAAGCCGGAGCCATCGTCCAGGGAGGAAGTACCATTACCCAGCAGGTAGCGAAATCACTGTTCCTGTCCCCCGAGAAAAAGTATATCAGAAAACTGAAAGAGGCCATTCTTGCTTATAAAATAGACAGATACTTGAATAAGTATGAAATACTCAATCTCTATCTGAATCATATATACCTCGGACATGGGGCATATGGAGTAGAGGCTGCGGCACAACAGTATTTTGGAAAGGCCGCTGAGAAGCTGACCCTTGCTGAAGCCGCTCTCCTTGCCGGTCTTCCCAAGGCTCCTAATCGGTATTCTCCTTTGTTGCATTCCGAACGTGCCCGCCGGAGACTGGTCTATGTTCTGCAAAGGGTAGCGGAAGATGGGTATATAACAGAAGCGGAGAAGAAGGAGGCCCTTGAAGCGCCGATTCAGCTGAAGAAGGCGGAGGATAAAGCTAAGATAGCTCCCTATTTCACCGAAAATGTTCGGCGATATATCCAGACAACCTATGGGAGTGACGTCCTGTATAAAGAAGGTCTGGAAGTATATACCACGTTGGATATAACCAGTCAGAAGGCGGGCCGTGGTGCTGTGACGAGGGGTCTCAGGGAACTTGATAAACGGCAGGGATACAGAGGCGTCCTGAGAAAGGTGCCGGAAGAGGACATAGACTCGTTCGTGCAAGCCATGGAAGTGGAGATGGATGAGCCGCTGGAAGGCCGCATCGTGGAAGCCATCGTCGTGGCTGTGGACAGCGAACAAAAGATCGTACAATTACGGGTGGGCGAATACAAAGGGATCATGACGCTGGAGCATATGTCGTGGGCCAGGGTGCCCGATCCCAATGTTGCCTATAATACAGCCAAAGTGAAGGAACCGGCAGATGTACTCAAAAGGGGAGACGTTGTACAGGTACAGGTCTTAAGTGTTACGGACAAAAAACTGGAACTAGCCTTGGAACAGGAGCCTAAAGTACAGGCCGCACTTCTCGCCATGGACGCGCATACCGGGGAGATCAAGGCGATGGTCGGGGGCAGAAACTACAGCAAGAGTGAGTTCAACCGCGCAACGCAGGCAAAGAGGCAGCCGGGCTCAGCCTTCAAACCTTTTATCTTTACCGCGGCCTTTGACAAAGGGATGACTCCCGCGAGTATCATCATGGATACCCCGGTCATTTACAAAGATACCCTGAAGGACAGCCTGTGGAAGCCGCGAAATTTTTCAGAGAAGTTCTATGGCCCCACAACCCTTCGGACCGCTCTCATCAAATCGAGAAATCTGGTGACCATAAAGCTCTTGAAAGAGATCGGGATAGATTACGCGGCGGATTATGCGGTCAATATGGGGATCACCACCCCGATAACGAGAGATCTTTCAATGGCCCTCGGGACATCGGGTGTAACACTGCAGGAAATGGTACGAGGTTATGGGATCTTTGCCGCCGGCGGAAAGAAGGTAAAACCATACTTCATAAAAAAGATAGTTGACCGCACCGGTAACATAGTGGAAGAAAACAAACCGGAATCGGAACAGGCTGTGGATCCCGGGATCGCTTACATAACATCGCATCTGCTTCAGGAGGCCGTTAAGGGAGGTACCGGCTGGCGAGTCAGGGCGCTCGGCAGACCTGTGGCGGGGAAGACGGGTACCACAAACGATCTCAAGGATGCATGGTTCATGGGATTTACCCCTTCACTCGTCGCGGGTGTATGGGTCGGCTTCGACGATCTGCAACCGCTGGGTAAATATGAGACCGGTTCACGCGCCGCCAGCCCTATCTTTCTCTATTTTATGGAAAAGGCGCTTGAAGGTAAACCGGTTGACTCCTTTTCGCCTCCCGAAGGGGTCGTATTTGCCAAGATAGATCCCGAAACAGGGGCGCTTGCCGGTCCCGATTCCGAAAAATCCATATTTGAGTGTTTTCTGGAAGGGACGGAACCGACCGAACCGGTACAGGACAATGATGACAGTGAAGACAAAGGATTCTTCCGGTACGATCTCGATTCTGGACAATGAAAATAGAAAATTCTCTTGACAAACGAATCTTTTCATATACAATTCGCCCTTAATTTAGTTGAGGAGAATGTATCAGTGATACATCCGTTAGAGAGAGCAGTAGTCCTTGTGGTAAACGTACTTGTACTCGTCGTAGTACTTACGGGGACCGCTGCTTGATCCTGATGGACTAAAAGAGAAATCAAGCCGCGGGCCCCGAAGCTCGCGGCTTTTTTTGTAAAAAAAGCCGCATCTCGAATACGGAGGGTGCGGCTTTTTTTATGGCCCCAGTTCTCCAGCGTGCGAGAAATCAGGGTGTACGACAAAAAGATGACCAGGAAGGGATACAATGGAAACGACAGGAGCTGACATACTGATAAAGACATTACAGAACGAAGGGGTGGATACCATCTTCGGATATCCGGGGGCGAACAGCCTGCCGATCCACGACAGTTTGCTGAAAAGTTCGATACGCCACTATATGGTGCGGCACGAGCAGGCGGCCGCTCATGCCGCCGACGGCTATGCGCGGGCGACCGGGAAGGTCGGCGTCTGTCTCGCCACGTCGGGGCCGGGGGCCACCAACCTTGTAACCGGAATCGCGACGGCATACATGGATTCGACGCCCCTTGTTGTTCTGACGGGGCAGGTGACGACGAACCTCCTGGGGAGCGACGCATTCCAGGAGACGGACATCATCGGGATAACGATGCCGATCACAAAGCACAGTTACCTGGTTACCGATCCGTGCGATATCGCCTCCACGGTGAAGGAGGCCTTTGAGATCGCCCGGAGCGGCCGCCCGGGGCCGGTCCTGGTGGACCTTCCTCGGGATGTAATGGCAGCCTCTTGTGAGTACAGCGAGCCAAAGGAGTCCTCGTCGCGTATAAAACCCGTTCCCCATGGAGAACAGGTCGGTGAACAACTTCGGAATATCGCCGCTTCTCTGAACCGGGCCGAGCGGCCGGTCCTCCTGATCGGCGGAGGAGTGAAACTCGCCCAGGCCTGCGACGGTCTGGCCGGGCTGATCGAGAAGGGAAGTATCCCTTTCGTATCGACGATGATGGGGATCGGTTCGGTGACCGCCGCGAACGGGTACAACCTGGGGTTCATCGGAACCCACGGGAATGAACTGGCCAACCGCATCGTGCACGATTCCGACTTTATCCTGACGATCGGGGCCCGTTTCAGTGACCGAAGCACATCAATTGTCTCGGAATTCGCCCCGCTGGCTACGATCGCGCAGATCGATATCGATGCATCATCCATCGGCAAGGTTATCAAGGCGGATCTATCCCTGGTCTGTGATATCCGTGAGGCCCTGGCCGGGCTCATCCCCCTCGTGGAGAAGAAGGATCGAAAGGACTGGCTGGAACGGATCAAACGGGAACGAGAGGCCCGGGATCAGAACGGAGCGATGGATGAGTGCGGAGCGGTGGGGCCGTTTATCCGGGATGTCCAGGCGGCCATGCCGGAGAAGACCACCGCGATCACTGATGTGGGGCTGAACCAGATATGGACCCTGCGGTCCTGGAAGGCGAAGGCGCCTCGGAGCGTGATTACGCCGGGCGGGCTGGGGACCATGGGGTTCAGTCTCCCCGCGGCTATGGGCGTTCAGATGGGGGCGCCGGACCGGACCGTGGTCGTTTTTTCCGGGGACGGCGGTTTCTTCATGAACATACAGGAACTCGTCACGGTTACCTGTTACCAGATCCCGATCAAGATCGTGGTCTTCAACAACGGGAACCTTGGCATGATCCGGCAGATTCAGGATCTCTTCTACGGGGCTCGGTTCTGTGATATCGAACTGGGAACCAGCACGGTCGATCTGGTTGCCATCGCCCGAGGATTCGGGATCGAGGCGGACCGAGTTCCGGTTGGCGATGCCGCTGCCGGCATTGAGAAGATGATCTCCTCCACGGGACCCTTCCTGCTGGAGGTCATGGTCGATCCCGACAACTATGTCTACCCGATCATCCCCCCGGGGAAGTCGAATATCGACATGATCAGCGGGCGGCAGGGATAACATACCGAAGATGAGCTGACGATATATATAATGAAAGGGTGAATACATCATGGGAATAAGAGAACGTATAATCGCCATACTGGTCAACAATAAACCGGGCGTCCTGGCCCGGGTTGCCGGCGTCTTCGGACGACTCGGCTATAATATCGAGAGTCTCTGTGTGGCGGAGACAATTTCTCCTGAAGTTTCAAGAATAACGTCGATAACCAATGCGGATTCGAACTTTATTGAAAAGGTGAAAAAGCAGTTGACCCGTCTGGTCGATGTCCTGGATGTCACCGAACTGCTCCCGGGACAATCCGCCCAGAGGGAAATGGTCCTCATCGGGATCAATCTGGATCAGAAAGACAGAGCCGAGTTGGTGCGGGTTATGGGCATGTTTGACTGCAAGATGATTTCCATGCGGAATGATTATTGTATTATCCAGGTTGCGGGAACCAGGGAAGAGGTGGAAACAGTGATCAATTTCCTCAGACCTTTCGGTATTGATAAAATCGCACGAACCGGTGTACTTGCTCTGCGGTATAAAGATAGTAGCTCTTGATTAGCAAAGTATCTGAGAACAATCTTTACTGATACCGGCGGCCGCACCGGTCCCATACCGTGTTAGCCGGACCGGAATCACAACACCGCAGGCGCGATAGCGCCTGCGGTGTAAGCGAACAAATAATAAATAACGTCCCCCTTTTCCTTCCGTCAGGATCTTGGCCCCCGTTTATATAAGTCCTTCCATAGTTGGAAACAAGAGAATAAAATAGATGAAATTGTGAGGGCGGTTCTATAGGCCATATACGAATATCTGTTACCCATCGCTTGTATTACTTCCTGTAAGTAAGCATTCGGCACTTTAGGAAAATATGTATTATTTCAGATTAAATTCACTATTAGTTGTTGCCATTTTCTTCATATTTCACAAACTTGTTTCTGCTCTACAATACCGCAAACTACCCAGTGGTGAAAATTCATTATGTTGATTATACAATGGTATTTCATCTTTTCATTCTGAGTAAAATGAAGTAAGATTGCATCAAGAATTGAAAAATTCAAAGCCGGCAAAGTAATTTACCGAGGCTCTCTGATAGGATAAGAGTATGGAGTGGCTCAAAACCAAAGATGCTGATAAAGATGGATTAACAATACCAGACACTTGGTTGCACATTCACTATTATGAAGCTTTGTCTTGTCTGTTCCGTATTGAGAACGCTCTCAGAACTTTTGTCTTTCTTGTACTCAAGACCGAGGCTGGAGACTCTTGGCCAACTTTCGAGATTTACAGCGATGATGGAAATCATACGACGATAGCTTCTTTAGCCAAAAAGCGGATCGCTCAAAATGAAACGTTTGGGTACCTTGGTTTTACTATAAATTCACCCCTAATGCATCTCACTAGTGGAGAGTTGGTAGGGTTAATTACTTCCGATTCCTACTGGAAATACTTTAGCAGATACTTTAGAGCAGTTAAGCGTGTTGTAACCCTTAAGCTTCAAGAGATTGGAAACATCCGAAATTCACTTGCTCACTTCCGGCCGATTACGAGTGATGACGTGGAGGTGGTAAAGCAGAATGCAAATCAAGTGCTTTCAGGTGTGGAGAATGCATTAATCGAAGCTACAAGCTGTATAGATAGGGTCCCCACTAATACTCAGGAGACATGGTATCGAGAGATCTCCACCCTTGGAACGCAGCAATGCCAATTCCTTCTCAACCAGAGTCAAAATAAAGATTGGGTGAGGATAACACTTCAGTTCAGTTGCTCCGCCTCTAGTTATTCAGGGCTGACTCCCTCAACCTTAGCTGTTTATGAGGCCCTTAAGCTAGATTCTCCCGAGTGTATAAAGAAATTTATCAATATCCGTCAAAACCTTGCTATCCTTACCGAGGAGATCTCTTTTCCAGGGTGGGAGGCTAAGTCTGAAATGTCCTTTCGTAAAGATCTCCAATTCACTTTCGCGGCTAAACTTCTTGGACAAAACCACGAAAAGATCAAGGCTGACTTTGAGGGTCTCATTTCACAAATTGCCGAAGAGGTGGAACTTATTAGTGAGGATCACCTCGCCAGAGGTGAACTAATTCGGTTGGTGAAGGTACGGGCATGGGAGAAAAAAGGTGCTTCGGGAAAATCTTATTGGCGTTTCGACATGAGCCCGTTGCTTCGACCAGTACAAGCTAATGATCCAGAGGAGTACTGGGGCAATTTAGAAATGTCGAGTAAAGACCTTGTAACGAAGATAGACAAGTTCCCATGGATGCCCGTTTCTATTAGTAAACCACCAGTTCCCTTTTAGGCTATCTCATGTTAGGATATAGGACAACCCTCTAATATTGAACTGGACAAATATGCCCGGGTAAAGGACCTCCACATCTGTCGCTCATATCTTATACTCCCATTCCAATGGTAATTGTCATTTTTTCTTTTGGTCAAGATCATTTGTTTGTAGGTGAAGACAATAATGGGGAAATAGTGTCGCGATTCTTCCGAGGCAGATACGGTTTCGTTGCAAACCAAGAACATTGTACCCCCACGACAATCAACATTCCTTGACAATCTTTTATCAGGATTTCATTTTTCAAACATACCATCAGACCGAGGCCATCAGAACCGTTTTCCAATACTCCGGAATCGCCATGACATGATACTTGCAATCCCCTATCATATGATTTAGTCTTGCCGAACCATATGCGGTAAGCATCATTCTATACCAACGTCAAAGAAGGTTTTACAAAAGATGCGGATTGATAAATCACCGGCCATCATAAGTTCCATGTTCGACAGAATCGCCCCCACCTACGACCGGCTCAACGCCGCACTTTCATTATCCATGGATAGCCGCTGGAGAAAAAGAGTCATATCATCCCTGCATATCAAGGATGGCGACACGGTACTTGATATAGCAACCGGTACCGGAGATATGGCATCCCGTGCCTGTAGCACTACCGGATGCACGGTCATCGGTATGGATATATCTCCCAGGATGCTGGAAATTGCCGCGCGGAAAAATAGAGAGTTTGGCGGGCGCTTCCGTATCACGGTGGGGGATGCCACCGCCATGCCCTTCTTGAACGAAACCTTTGATCACGCGATGACAGCCTTCGGGATACGGAACATGACAGACCTGCCCGCCTTCCTGGACGAGGCCCGCAGGGTACTGAAAGATGGTGGAAACCTGGCGGTGCTCGAACTGTCAGTACCGTCTCATCTTCCCTGGCGGTGGATATATCTTACCTATTTTAAGGTCCTTCTCCCGTATATCGGAGGACTGGTATCGGGTGATTTCAAGGCCTACCGGTATCTGCGCGATTCGGTGATGGGGTTCCCTTCTCCCGCTAAACTTGAACGCCTGATGGAGAAAAGGGGATTCGAAGTCACCCGATCATTCTCACAGTTTTTCGGAATCGCTCACATCTATCTCTTGAAAAAGGCGATACCTCAGACATAAATAATGCCGTGTAGTATGTGATGACTGTATCGAATTAATCGAATATATCAGAATTATAGTCTTTTCTTCCACTCACGGTTTCAGCAACCAGACTTCACCTCTTCGGCAAACAGGTCATACTCATCCGCCGAAACGATCCGGCATTCCACAATATCACCACGTGTCTTATTCCCGGCTTTCACATAGGTGATCCCGTCTATATCGGGCGCTTGTCTTCTCGCTCTCCCGACATAGTCGTACCCCGGAAGATCCGATGTCTCTTCTATGATAACGTCCGTCACGGAACCGATGAGCGATTGGTTGATCTCACGGGAAATCGATGCCTGTTCCTTCATGATAATCCCTCTTCTGCGCTTTTTGACCTTCTCTGAGATATGGCCGGGGAGCGCGTCTGCAGCGGTTCCCTCTTCCCTCGAATACTCAAAGGCTCCCAGATGATCAAACCGTGCTTCCCTCACAAAGGCGAGGAGCCTGTCAAACCGCTCCTGTGTCTCTCCGGGGAATCCCACGATCAGTGATGTCCTCAGGGCCACGCCGGGAATCATTTTTCTGGCATTCGCTAAAACCGTTCTGATAAGCTTGCTGTTGTCCCGTCTGTTCATGGCACGCAATATACCGTCATCTATGTGCTGCACCGGAATATCGATATAGCTGCATATCTTTTCGACCTCTTGGATGGTCCTGAACAGTTCGTCGTCCAGATTTGCTGGATAGGTATAGAGAAGCCTGATCCACCTGATTCCCTCTATCAGAGCCATTTCTTTCAAAAGAGAACTCAACGCGGATCTCTTGCCGAGGTCTTCCCCGTAGCGGGTTGTTTCCTGTGCCGTGACGATGATCTCCTTAACACCACCCCGGGCAAGCGTTTCGGCTTCCCGCAGTATGTCGTCCATCTGTCTGCTTCTGAACGCCCCTCTCACGGAGGGTATCACACAGTATGAACAGTGATTGGAGCATCCCTCCGCTATCTTCAGATAGGCGGTATACGACGGCGTCATCAATTGACGGGCATGGGAGGAGTTCATGAGAAAATCGGGTTTCCCGATGCAAGATCGTCGCTCCGGCTGGCTGCCTCCTCGCAGGGATGCGACGAGAGAGGCTATATGGGGGATTTCGCCGGTCCCCAGAAAGAGATCGACCTCGGGGAGTTCTTTTTCGAGTATGGTACCGTATCGCTGGGGAAGGCAACCCGTAACGATCAGGTGCCGACATCGACCCGTATATTTGAACTCCGCCATACGGAAGATTTCATCGATCGATTCCTCCTTTGCAGGAAGTATGAAGGCGCAGGTATTGACGATGATCGTATCCGCTTCTTCGGGTAGAGAAACGATCTCAAAACCGCCCTCCATCAGAGTGGCCGCCATGACTTCCGAGTCGATCAGGTTCTTGGGACATCCCAGGCTTGTAATGTGGACTGTTGTATTCAATTTATCGTGGAAGTTTTCCTACCAATATCTTCCGGGGCTTGGCGCCATCGGACGGACCCACGACACCTTCAGCCTCCATTTTTTCTACAATACGGGCGGCACGATTATAACCTATCTTCAAGTATCGTTGCACAAGTGATATGGAGGCCTGTCCTAGGTCGGTCACCAGTTCGACCGCTTCGTCATACTTTTCATCAAACTCTTCTTCCGGACCCGATCCTTCCTTTGACTCCGGATCGTAACGGGATATCGATTGATCGTATGAGGGCCTCCCCTGCTTTTTTAATAAACTTACAATATTGGAAATCTCCCCGTCGGAGACAAAAGCGCCGTGGATACGCACCAGCTTCGATGTACCGGGCGGGAGAAACAACATGTCACCGGCTCCGAGAAGTTTTTCCGCACCCAATTCGTCCAGAATGGTTCTCGAATCCACCCTCGACGATACCTGAAACGATATCCGTGTGGGAAAGTTGGCCTTTATGATGCCGGTGATGACATCGACGGAGGGTCTCTGTGTTGCCAGGATGAGGTGTATGCCGGCGGCCCGCGCCATCTGTGCCAGGCGGGCAAGGGATGCCTCAACATTCCTCTGCGCCACCATCATCAGGTCGGCCAGTTCATCTATGATGATGATTATGTAGGGAAGTTTCTCAGGGGGCCCTTCGCTCTCTGAGGCAGATGTTCCCAGCAATTGATTTTTGGGTGTACCTTTTTGTTTTTCTATCAGTCGGTTGTACCGCTCGATGCTCTTGACGCCCGATGCGGCTATCACGGCATACCTCCGCTCCATTTCATCGACGGTCCATTTGAGGGCCTGCGATGCCTGTTTGGGATTGACCACCACCGGGTGGAGGAGGTGCGGTATGCCATCGTATCCTGACAGTTCAAGCCTCTTCGGATCGATCATGATAAATTTGACCTCGTCCGGCTTCGCCTTGAACAGGATACTGCATATCATGGCGTTGAGAGAGACGCTTTTCCCGGAACCGGTGGTGCCGGCGATGAGGAGATGGGGCATCTTGACAAGGTCGGTTATCATGGTTTTCCCTGTAATATTTTTCCCCAGCGCTATGGGCAAAATATACTTCGATTCCAGAAACTCCTCGCTGTCAAGCACATCCCTCAGATAGACCGATTCCCGCTCCTGGTTGGGAATTTCGATGCCTATGGCGGCTTTCCCGGGAATGGGCGCCACGATCCTGATGCTCTGAGCCTTCAGGGCGAGGGCAAGATCGTCGGAGAGATTTGTTATTTTGTTGATCTTGACGCCGGCGGCCGGTTCGAGCTCATACATGGTTACCACCGGACCCGGCTTAACTTCCGTAACAGTCCCTTCAACCCCGAAATCCGCAAGTTTTTTTTCAAGGATACGGGAATTCATAATAAGGCTTTCCCGCTTCATTTTCGTATTCCTGACCTCGACTTTGTCAAGGAGATTCAGCGAAGGAAGAGTAAAACTGCCCTCCGATTGGAGAAATTCGAAGGAGACCTGTTCGCCCTCATTTTTCTCTTCCTCTCTCACAAACTCGGTTGAAATAACAGGAACCTTCCGTGTAATGGCCGGTCTTTTCCGTTTTTTGACTGTTTTTTTCCTTTTCAGACGCCCCATCCCGACCACCACGAATGTCTTGAACCTCAGAAGCGTGCTCGACAGCAGTATTGTCAGTCTTCTTACGAGCGATACAAGTGAAACGTTCAGAGTGATCATCAATGATACCAGTAAGATAACGACCAGAACAATGTTGGCCCCTATGTGATTCAAGCCGGAGTATAATACACTCAGTGAGAGTTTACCGAGAAGACCTCCGGCGTTAAGATCCACACCATAAAAGGAGACAGCGCTGTACTGTGCCGCCAGAAGCGCCGATAGGGCAAACACGAGACCCGTAAAACCGACGGCGGGAGAGAGGGTCATCCGGAACCGTCCTCCGAGAAAGAGCTTGAAGGCGATGAAAACAAGCAATAGGGGAAACAGATAGGAGGTCATGCCGAACACCCTGAGCATACCATCGGAGAGGTACGATCCTATGAGGCCGCCGTAGTTGGCCACCATTACGGTATCCGCTTCGTAATGGGTCAGAGAAGGATCGTGAGGGTTGTACGAAAAGAGACATACAAATACGAAGACAGCACAGGCGAGGGATATAACGCCCCCGATTTCCTTCGCCATGATGTTCTCTTTGCCTGCACCTTTTTTACTCAAAACCATCCTCCGCCTTCTCTCGGAAGATTAGATTAAATTATGTTAATAATCAATGTAGAAATTCCAAGAATCCAGCAATAATAAGCAAATATGCTCAGTTTCCGTTTTCTGATCACAAAGAGCAGAAGCTTCAGCGTCAGAAAACCGGTTACAGCGGCGACGATCATTCCTGTCAGATAGATTGTCATATCGCCGGGGGGCACCATCCCTATATATCTTGACTCGAGAACAAGGGCGCCCACGATGGCGGGGATGGAGAGCATAAATGAAAATCGGGCAGCCGTCTGGCCGTCCAGCCCCCGAAAGATGCCGAAAGCAATCGTGGAGCCGGATCGTGATATTCCGGGAATCAGCGAAAATCCCTGAACAATTCCGATCACAACGCTGTCGGTAATATTCATATCCTTTTCCACTCTGCCCCCCCGAAATCGGTCGGATATAAACAGCAGCATTCCGGTGATAAGCAACATGCAGGAAGCCGTTGTTGGCGAGGCAAAAAGACGGTGTATCCTGTCCTCACATGAGAGACCGATAATCCCTGTTACTATCGTTCCGATTATAATATAGAGCGCCATCTTTCTCCCGGAACGGATCTGCATGGGGTCATTGCTTCTCTTGGAACTCGGGAACCATCCAACCGGCATGAGTGATCGTATAATATCCAGAATTTCTTTCCTGAAAAAAACCAGAACGGCCAGAAGCGTCCCGGAATGCAGCATAACATCGAACAGTACCCCCGGTTGTTGAAACTCCTGTATGAAACTTTGCACCAGCACCAGGTGACCGGAACTGCTCACGGGAAGAAATTCTGTCAGTCCCTGAATTATACCAAGTAGGATTCCCCCCCAAATGTCCAACTATACATCCTTCTTTCTACCAAGAATACTGTAATAAGCGCCATATCCCGCAACATGGGGATACAACCAAGGGATATGTGCAATTTTCTACTTAATAATACTGACGAAGTCAATGGAGAATATACGGTAGTGCACCGGAACCATAGTACAGATAATTAATTTGACAGGATTAACATTCAACAATATAGTCTGTTTGGTATCTCATAAAGAAATTTTCACAAGGAGCGAGAAATGGTTAATAAAGTCATATTGATTGGAAGACTGGGTGCGGATCCGGAGGTACGGTACACCCAGGATGGTACCATGGTAACCAATTTCAACCTGGCCACCGATGAACAGTGGAAGGACAAGAATGGAGAAAAGATCCAGAAAACGGAGTGGCACAGGATTGTTACGTTCAGAAAACTTGCGGAGATCTCAGGAAATTACCTGTCAAAAGGGAGACTGGTCTATATTGAAGGTCGGCTGCAAACGAGGGCCTGGGACGACAAGGATGGCAACAAACGCTACACCACGGAAATCATAGCCTCCAACATGCAGATGCTTGAACGCAAAGACCAGGGATCCAACCAGTCGTTCGGGACGGAGATGTCGTCACCGAATGGTTTTAGTATGCCTGACGATGATGTGCCTTTTTAAGGGTTTGAATTTCCCTCCTTGTATCTGAAGAGATCTCGCCTTGGGGAGGAGATGCTCCCACACGGTACCTGCAAACATACAACAGATCGGAATCGTTACGGGGGATCTTTCCGACGGTTACGGGTGCCGTCAGCATATGCATTGCATGGACCTTATGCCTGTTTTGTGATGAGGTGCCGAGCCAAAGGAGAAAGGCATTACTCCGGATCGTGGCGACCACGGGAAACGAGATTGTATTCTTCCAGGAGGCAGGGGATAAAGGTGGCAAGATCTTCCACGATACAATAGTCCGCTATGCCGAAAATCGATGCCAATGGATCGGTGTTGATAGCGATCACCATCCGAGACCTCTTCATACCTGCCATATGCTGTGTTGACCCGGAGATCCCGCAGGCGATGTACAGATTTGGTGAAACGGTTTGCCCCGTAATTCCTATCTGTCTGCCGTAGTCAAACCATCCCGCATCGCAGGCCGCCCTTGATGCACCTACCGCCGATTTCTGAAAGATCCCGGACAGTTCGTAGATAAGCTGCAGATTCTCTTCTTTCCCCAGTCCTCTCCCCGCCGCTACGATCACATCCGCTTTAGTAAGGTCGAATTCCATTCTTGAGGCCTCTTTGATGCCGGTGGTTTTCGAACGAACCGGGAATGTATCGCAAGGGATGATTGTTACCTTCCCGATTTTTTCCGGTTTTTCAACAAGTTCGGGCCAGCAGCCGGGAAGTGCGGTGACCACCGTCCGTTCGGTCAGTGGGACAACTTCAAGGATGACCTTCCCGTTCCACTGAGACCGCAAAAACGTGAGAGATTCACCTCTTACAGACAGTTGCTCGACGGCCGTTATGGAAGAGGCCTGCAGGAGGACGGCAAGACGGGGTGCGAGATCATATCCCATGGCAGTATGCGGCAGTACGATATAGTGCGGATCTAATGCCTTGAGCGGTCTCGTGAGAGCGGTCAGATAGGCTTCGCAATTGTACGGTTCGAGGCCCGTTCCTTCGATAGCGATTACATCCATACCGGTCGTCGCAGCAATCTGAGATGCCCCATGCTCTATGGATGTGCCAAGAAGCAGGATAGTTGCTTCCAGGTTGAGCAGTTCTCCGATCTCCCGGACAAGGGAGAGGGTTTCCCCCGTTGCTGGCGTGATAGTTCCCTGACGATGTTCGGCGATTGCGACGATCTTATTCTTCCGTATCGTATTGTTCATATGATTGTTCTCTCGTGCAATATCTGCATGAGTTCCCTGGCCTTTTCTCTCGTTTCGCCTTCCAGGAACAGCCCCTTCGATGTCGTCTCGGGATACCTGAAGGTAACGATCTTTTCCCGTTTTGCCGGTTCCTCTCCCGGGTTTTCCGTGAGTACTGTTATTCTCTGGGATCGCGCCCGCAGTACGTGCGAAAGTGCGGGGTAGCGGGGGCGATTAATGCCCGACTGTACGGTGATCAGGGCGGGGAGTTGCATTTCGATGCATTCCCTCATCCCCGATTCGATTTCCCGCTCTGCGTAGAGGATTCCTTTTTCCTGATCTATGTCCTCGGAGATGACGGACGATGCGGAGGGATAACCGAGCATCTCGGCGATCATCGGACCTACCTGGCTCTGCATATCGTCTTCGGCCATGACTCCGGTGAGAATGAGATCGTACCCCTCCCTTCCGGCAAATGATGCAATCCGTGTGGCCGTCTCAAACGGGTTCATGTGTTCCTCACCTTCGATGAAGATATGAAAGCCCCTCGATGCGCCCATCTCTAAGGATTTTCGTATCGTCGATTCGACCCTGACGGGACCTACCGATACGATATCAATGGTCTCGACGGATATCTTTTCCCGTATCCGGAGGGCTTCCTCCAAGGCATACTCGTCAAAGCGGTTCATCCGGTAGGTCCCCTCAAAGACGACCCTGCTCTCTGAGGTGCTTATGGATATCGCCCCATCAGAGTCGGGAACCTGCTTTACGCATACCAGAATTTTCATACACCATCCAGTCCTGAGATACATTTGTATTTATGCATTCTGCCAGATGGTACTGTAGCGGGTGAAATATTGCAATTAAAAAACGAGCGCTCGCTCATTATTTTGTTGACACACGATGCATTGCACAGTACAAGACAGATGCTGTCAAATTCATGTCATGTACGACCATAAAAAAGGAGGGAGCCATGTCAAGAAGATCTTCTCACGTGTCCCTTACGCCGCCTCTGCAATGGCCAAGGGACGGGGTAATCAGGGTACGCTATGAAAACGAGATTCAGGATGTATGGGCCTGCCGGTATGGGACGTTGACCGAACTCATGAAAGAAGGGGTGGCCCGGTTTGGTGACAGGGAGATGCTCTTTTTCCCGGATTTCAACATCCGCTGGAGTTACAATGAATTTGATGCGGTGGTCAACAACGTTGCCTACTGCCTGCAGCAGGACTACGGCATTGAAAAGGGCGAACGGGTTGCAATCATGATGAACAATATTCCCGAGGCCTTCGTCATGTATCTGGCATTGTCGCAGATCGGGGCCATTTCCGTTATTATCAATGCAAGGCTTGCCGCAGACGAGGCCCGGAGGCAGCTCGAAGACAGCGGTTGCATCGCCGCGGCAATAGAAGCGAGCCTGTGGGAGACCGTTAAGGATATTGAGAGGATAGTACCCAATCTGCGGTACCTCTTTGTTTCCGGCACGGAGGCAAAAGACTCGGCGATACCGCTCGGCGCTATGATGGAGAAAAAGGCTCCCCGTGAAGTCCTGGTTGACGTAACCGAGCGAGATATCTGCAGTCTGATCTATACCTCAGGCACAACCGGTAGGCCCAAGGGAACCATTACCCTGCACCGCGGCGTGATCAACAATGCCATGAACTGCAAACACTCCCTGGCAAAGATCTATGATCCCGACACGGACATCAGCGAATGGAAGCAACTGATTGTGACGCCCTTTTTTCATGTCACCACACTGCATACCCTGATCAATCTGAACCTCATGGGTGCCTCGGCCGTAGCAGTTACCACCTTCAGCCCGGGACAGGTGTTGGATGCGTTGATCGATGAAAAGATAAACTTCACCATCATCGTTGCCGCCATGTACTGGATTTTAAGCCTCCAGCCTCGCTATCCCGACCTCGTGAAGGCCAACAAACTTGCCTACATCCTGCAGGGCGGTTCCCCCATGCCACCCGAGATGTGCCTCAGGCTCTCAGAAGATTTTCCGAATTCCCGCATTGGAAATGGCTACGGTTTCACCGAAGGGGCTTCCGCCGGCTGGCTGCTGGGTATGGCCGGTGACTGGGACACGATCCTTTCCAAGCCCGGCAGCGTTGGGGGTGCCATGGGGAACAGCGGTCTGCGCATCGTCGATTCACAACTGCGCGACGTGGCCCGGGGAGAGACCGGCGAGATCCTGGCATGCAGCCCCTCAATCAGCCCGGGGTACTGGAACCTGCCGGAAGAGACAGTCGCAAGCTTCTGTACCGACGAAAATGACAGGCGCTGGTTTAAAACGGGAGATTTGGGCTACATGGATGATGACGGTTATACCTATGTGGTGGACCGCATTAAAAGCATGATATGCAGGGGTGGCGAGAATGTCTATTCCGTTGAACTCGAAAACCTGATCAGCCTGCATCCCAAGGTGCTTGAAGTCGGTGTCGTCGGCGTTCCGGACACGGTACTGGGTGAAAAAACAAAGGCGGTGATCTGGCCGGTACCGGGTGAGATCCTCTCAGAGGATGAAATTAAAGATTTTTGCCGCAAACGTATCGCGGATTTCAAGGTGCCCGATTATGTTGTCGTAACCAATACCATGCTTCCCAAGAATCCTGGTGGAAAAATATTAAAAAATGAACTAAAGAATATGTAATCATATCTACATCAGGAGGAGTTGAAACATGCGGAAAATTCAGACTGTATCAGGGACCGTACCATCGGATGCTTTAGGCACGACACTGATGCACGAGCACTTTGTCTTTGGTTATCCAGGCTTTGAAGGAGACATCACCCTGGCACCGTTCGATCGGAATGCCTGTATAAACGCTGGATTGGAAATGGCGGAAAATATCATGGCCCACGGAGTGAATACCGTCGTGGACGCCACGACGAATGACTGCGGCCGCAATCCGCTGTTGTTGCGGGAAATTGCGGAGAAAAGTGGACTCAATATCATCTGTGCTTCGGGATACTATTCGGAAGCGGAGGGTGCTTCCCCGTATTTCAAGACAATGAGTAAATTCGGAAAAGGTGTCACACAGATATACGACATGTTTAAGAAAGAGGTGATCGACGGTATAGGCACAACGGGCATAAGACCCGGAGTATTGAAACTGGCATCAAGTAAAGGCGTAATTTCCGCTTATGAAGAGATGTTTTTCAGAGCGGCTGCAAAAGTCTCGAAGGAAGAAGCGATTCCTATCCTGACCCACACAGAGAAGGGCACCATGGGGCTTGAGCAGGCGGAACTGCTGATTGCCGAAGGGGCGGACCCTCAACGTGTCATGATAGGCCATATTGGCGGCAGCACCGATATGGAATATCTGATGCGTATCCTGGAAAAGGGAGTATACATCGGGTTCGATCGTTTCGGAGTCGAAGGTATCGTTGGAGCACCGCCTGATTCGCGTCGTGAGGCGTGTCTGATCGGTCTTTTGGGATTAGGCTATGCGACGCAGATTATGCTCTCCCATGACTGGGTTAATTTCTGGCTGGCCAGGCCAGGCGTTTCGAAGATCATCTCGAAAGGGATGCCGAACTGGAGGCCCACCCGCATCTTTGAAGAGGTGCTTCCCGTTTTGAAAAAGGCCGGAATAACTGAGGAGCAGATCACAACCATGATGGTAGACAATCCGCGTCGATTATTTGAAGGATCGTAAATGTACCTACGAAAGGGGGGTGGTGATGAAAGCAGCAGACCAGGCGGTCTCGGCCAGGAAAGGAGAGGAACTCAATATCGGCACGATAGAGTCATTTCTGAAAGAGGCTCTCCCGAGTCTGAAAGGCCCTGTCATGCTCAAACAATTTCCCGGCGGTCACTCAAACCTCACCTATCTTGTCAGGATCGGGAACGAAGAGTTGATTCTCAGACGGCCTCCCATAGGCAGGAAGGCAAAGACCGCCCATGATATGCAACGGGAGTACACGATTCTGGGTGCACTGCACGGGGTGTTCCCCTGGTGTCCGGCACCTGTTCTGTATACGGAAGACGATTCCATACTGGGCAGTCCATTCTATCTGATGAAGCGTATCAAGGGGATGGTAATCAGGAAGGAGCTTCCCGATGGTGTCATGTTCAACCCGGATCAGGCCCGTGCGTTGAACGAAAACATGGTGGATGTGCATGCCCGTCTGCACTCCATCGATTACAAACAGGTCGGGCTCGAGACCTTCGGCAAGCCCGAAGGATATATACAGCGCCAGGTCGAAGGTTGGAGCGAACGCTACCGTCAGGCTCGCACCCCTGATGCTCCGGATTGTGAAGTTATCATGTCATGGATTCATGCAAACATGCCCCCCGATCCCGATCGCGCGGCCATTGTACATAACGATTTCAAGCTCGATAACATGGTCGTCGACATCAACGATCCGACCAGTATTATCGGGGTATTGGATTGGGAGATGGCCACCATCGGAGATCCGGCCATGGATATCGGGAATATTCTGGCATATCGTGTGGAAAAAAATGATCCGCCCGAACTGCAGATGCTGCGGTTTATGCCGGAGCCAATCGAGTTTGCGATGACCCGGAAAGAACAGATCGATCTCTACGCGGAAAAATCCGGCATATCATTTGATGATATCACCTTTTACTACTGTTTCGGTCTGTTCCGCCTGGCGGTTATCGCCCAGCAGATCTACTACCGTTACTATCACGGACAGACATCCGATCAGAGGTTCCAGATGATGATCGTGGGGGTTCAAATCCTGGAACGGGCGGCGTTGCGGGCACTAGAAAAGGGCTCTCTGTAAGGCATCTATATCCTTGCATTGAAAGCATAAACCGTTCGGGGTTTCATATGTTTGTCCATAAGAAACACAAGGGAGTGCAATCTTGTAAACCCAATCATGATCACAACATATCCTCGAAGGAGGTGTCACATGGATTTTTCAATACCTGAAACAATCCAGGTTATTACGGGCATGATCGATGAGTTTGTAGATAAGGAACTCATACCCCTCGAGCCCGAATTTCTGAACAAGACGTTCAGGGAGATGCTCCCCGTGCTTGCGGAAAAGAGAAAAATGGTGAAACAGATGGAGCTCTGGGCCCCGAATCATCCGAAGGAATTCGGCGGCATGGGTCTTAATCTTGTGGAACATGCCTTTGTATCCGAATCCCTGGGTAGATCGCCCATCGGTCACTACGTTTTTGGGTGTCAGGCCCCTGATGCCGGTAATATAGAGATCCTTTACAAGTACGGAACCGACGAGCAGAAAGAGAAGTGGCTCAGACCGCTCGTGGCGGGAGATATGAGGAGCTGTTTTTCCATGACCGAGATCGACATGCCCGGCTCCAACCCGGTGATGATGAATGCCACGGCCGTCAAAGATGGGGACGAGTATGTCATCAATGGTCATAAGTGGTACTCCTCTTCATCGGACGGCGCTGCCTTTGCCATTGTGATGGCCACGACAAACCCGGAAAATCCTCCCTATCTTCGGACCAGTATGATCATCGTTCCCACCGACACCCCCGGCTTCAATCAGGTTCGGAATATCCCGGTCATGGGAGAAGCAGGCACGGATTATACCGGTCATGGAGAGATCATGTATCAGAATTGTCGCGTGCCCCTGACAAATCTTCTGGGTCCGGAAGGACATGCATTTGTCATCGCCCAGGAGCGACTCGGACCGGGCCGCATTCATCACTGTATGAGATGGCTGGGAATCTGCAAGAGGATGTTTGACCTCATGTGCAAACGGGCATCGGAGAGGGTGGTGACACCGGATGGAAGGACCCTTGCAACAAAGCAGATCATTCAGGCCTGGATTGCCGAGTGTGCCGCCGATATACAGGCGGCGCGGCTGTTCACACTCCATACCGCATGGAAGATCGAGAACCATGGCGTCAAAGAGGTGCGAGAGGATATTTCTCTCATCAAATTCTACGTGGCGAATGTGATGCAGAATGTAATGGACAAGGCACTGCAGGTCCACGGAGGACTGGGGATGACGGATGACTGCATAATTCCCTATTATTACCGCCATGAACGGGCAGCCAGGATATATGACGGTGCGGACGAGGTGCACAAGGTGTCCGTTGCCCGCAGGATTCTGAGGGAATACAAGGATCGAGAAGTGAGGTAAGAGGCGAACGTGAGATTTGAAACCTTTAAAAAGATGGTCAATCTTTCCGAGGAGGATATCTGCAGGGAACTCTTTCTGGAAAACAGGGAAAAAATAAAGATAAAGAAAGAGGGTGTTGCCGTCAAGAATCTTGTCAAGATATTCGATGCGGCACTCGCCATAAGCAACAAGAAGGGATTTACGGCCATGAGCCTTCGGGAGTTGAGCACCGAAGCGGGACTCAGCATGGGCGCCCTCTATACCTATTTTTCCAGTAAGGAAGAGCTCCTCGATATGATACAAACCCAGGGGCAAACCCTTGTTGTGAAGGTGCTTGCCGACCAGATTGAAGGAATCGACGATCCGCATCAGAAACTGAGAAGGGCGATACAGACTCACCTGTATCTCAGTGAAGTCATGCAACTCTGGTTTTACTTTGCCTATATGGAGACCAAAAACCTCAATAAAGACACACACAAAAAAGCCATCGAGGCGGAGCTGTTTACGGAAAATATCTTTTCCGACATCGTTGAAGAAGGTATTGCGGCGGGGCTCTTTGCGACCGTTGAAGGGGATCTCACGGCGGCCGTCATCAAGGCCGTGCTTCAGGACTGGTATCTTAAGCGGTGGAAATACCGAAGAAGAAAGGTGTCCGTGGAGGACTATGCCCGATTTGTCATGGATTTTGTTGAATCGTACCTTCTGCCCTCTGAAAAGCCTGAGAAGTCATTATGAGATATGGCTGAAGGATCCGGAAATTTTGGGGCTTGATACTTTGAAAGGCGGGAATCCTTCTTCGTGATGATATTACGAGGCCGAAGGGAGCATCTTACGGTTGGCGTTCCGACAACCTACAGAAATTTGTAGGATCGATAATGACTCGATGGACCACCTCCGTCTGTCTCGAAATGGATTACTTGCTGTCGTTGTTGATCTTCTTGGTACCCTCGGCGTTTTCCACCTCGTCGTTATCTTGGTAAGATTTCTTGAAGTTTTTGATGCCCTTGCCTATGGCACCGCCTATTTCAGGAAGCTTACCGGCACCAAAGATAATCAGAATAATCACTAGGATAATCAACAGCTCTGGCACGCCTATTCCGAACATACGTGATTCACCTCTCGACACAGGGTATCGCAATCCCTGTCTTACGATTGTTTTAAAATCTAATCCCCATACATTGTGATTCTCGATGGGTTGTATTGGTGGAGATTAGGGTATAAGACAATCCTTGTCAATACTTGTTTTTATATATCAGCCGGTAATATCAGGTGGACAACCTCGCCGTGTTTGCCTAAAAGGCCGAGGGGTTTTCCCTGAAAGCTGATATCCACACCCGCCGCATTACCAATGATAAGGCTGAATTTCTCCAATGCCCTTTTTGTAATTTTTTCACCCGGTCGTAACATGATCTCTGCTGCCGCTCCCGCATCCCGTTGGATCTGTATCCAAGTCAATTCGGATGCCGCGATAACAAGTATGTACGATCCCTCGTTGTCGGTTACAGCATCGTCGGCAGGCTGTTGTACCGTAACCTCCTGCTGATCTGTACTCTCCTGTTGAGGACCCTCTTCCACCGGCTGGGCGCCCCCCTCTTTCGACGGTACCTCTTCTGCGATTGCAGGTGCGGTATCTTGTATGGTATCGGCATCAGAGCTGTCTACCACGTCTGTTTCCTGCACCTCCGGTTCATTCCCATCTCCTTCGGTGTCGATACCCTCGTTCTCCGGTGCGGCCATCTCCGCTGACGAATCCTGAAGATCATTTTCCGCAATGGTGGCAGCCTCTTTTTCAGGTGCTGAGGGAACTTCCACGGTGGTATCCTTGATCCCTCCGGCAGGCTTAATCTCTCCGACAGATGCCAGTTGTTGGATTTTCTGACCGCCGTCCTGACTCCATTGATAAAAAGAAAAAACTCCTATGCATACGATCACACAGGATGCAATGACGAGCCAGATCCAAAATTTCGTGTGACTTTTTTTCGGTGCGAGCTTTTTTAGCAGTTTGTGCCGGTTTTCATCGGGCGCAAGATTCACCAGAAATTTGTCGTAACGAGAGAGGATTTCGTTGCTGTCAATGTCAAGTGCACGAGCGTACGTATCAATAAAAGCTTTCGCATATATCGGCTCAGGAAGCTTATCAAATTGTTGGTTTTCGATGGCTTTAAGATTTGAAGGACTCACTCTCGTGGAGGAGGTCAACTCTTCTAAGGTAAGACCCTTGGCCTCCCTAATCGCTTTCAAATCAAGAACGGGATCATCCGAACTGACATTCACTTCTATTGTATCAATGTCATTTTCCCTCTTGCCCATAACAGCCGATACGCCAGATCCTTTAAAAATTATTGTAAAACCTATCATTAATCAACGAGGGAAGCAACAGATTTTGTTTTAACGTTTTTTAAAATAGTGTTAAGAACCTCCCTGATACTATCGTATCAGGGAGAAATGAAATGACAGAGTATGGGAAATTTGCCGTATCAATCGCCAAGGAAGCGGGAGCGATTCTGAAAGAAAGATTTAAGGAGAAGCACGAGATCGATTACAAAGGAGAGATCGATATTGTAACAGAGGCCGACAGGATGTCCGAAACGATATTAGTATCGGAAATCGGCCGGAAATTCCCCGATCATAATATTCTGTCGGAGGAGTCAACGGAGGTACGGAAAGGTTCATCATATCGATGGATCATTGATCCCCTCGACGGAACGACAAACTATGCCCACGGATTTCCCGTTTTCTGCATTTCAATTGCTCTGGAAAAAGATGGAGCGGTCATATGTGGTGTCGTACACAATCCCGTGTCGGAGGAGTTGTTTGTGGCAGAAAAGGGAGGCGGAGCATTCGTGAATGGTTCAGCAATTTCAGTTTCTCAAACCACGGAAATTTCGGAAAGCCTGCTGGCGACGGGTTTCCCCTATGATATACGAAGGGATCCCAATAATAATATTAACTATTTTAGTGAGATGGCTCTGGAAGCCCAGGCTATCCGCCGTGCAGGATCGGCAGCACTCGATCTGGCCTATACGGCGATGGGGCGTTTTGATGGTTTCTGGGAACTCAAGCTCCACCAGTGGGATACGGCCGCCGGATGGCTCATCGTCTGTGAGGCTGGCGGAATCGTCACCGATATTTCAGGTAACAGCTACCATCTCGACTCTCCGAGCATAGTGGCGTCAAACAGGATTATACATGATAGCATGATACGCATTCTGAACCGTATCAATCCATTCGACAAACGGCTTCTCTAACCATCGGTAGAGAGATAGACCGTCCTGTATATCCCCCTGCTGAAGATGGTAGAATAATGGTGAACGGTAGAGGAGCATTCCAGCGGAGATGCCGGTACGACCAATAAAGGATCTGATCATTACCGGTTATTACGGTATCTTCAGTTTCTTGATCTTGGAATGAAGTGTATTTCTGTTGATACCGAGGAAATCCGCAGCGGCTGTTTTTACGTTATTAGAGCGTCTCATGGCAATTTTTATCAGGGCCTTTTCGACTATCGACAGAACTTCATCATATACACCACCTCTACCATTTCCCTCACAGCCGAGAATCGTAACGACCTTATCGATTCTCATTTCGAGAATCTCTTCTATGAGTGGAAAAGATGGATTATCAATCTCTTCGATGACCGCTCTGATCTGTTTCTGCTTGCCCATACCATGCTCCTTGATGACATGTGAATGAGAATAATTTAATAGACAATCTTCAGGATAATGGCTCCTAGAAGAATAACAGACGCAATCCATGCGGATACTATATCAGATATCCTTTTTACCGGGTGTTCTATAATATTGGTGACATACTCTTCGACCTTTTCCTGATCGACATGCCGGACAACATCTTTTACAAGAGAGGTAAAATCTCCATGGGAATTAGCTAAGGCATGAAATCCTCGCTTCGTGGTTAAAAGCAGATACACTTTTTTATGCACTGCCATGGCATCCACGTTCGTAATATGATCCCATTGGAGTCGTTTTCCTCTGAAAAGCTTCCGTATCGTGATGCCGTCCTCTCCAATCGTTGTCCTGCGCGCGGCCGATTCAAGAAAAATATAGAGGGCAGGGACGCATATAATGGCAAGCACTATCGTTTCAAGGGGAAGCTTCTTGTCAACGATAGAAATGATTAATAATACGAGAAGAAACACCGAGTCCAGGAACATAGGAATGAGAAAGGACCTTCTCGTTGTGTAGATATTTGTCTGCATGGCCGGTTATTCTTCCCTCACAAATGTGCCGCTCTTGCCCCCGCTTTTTTTCAGCAGCTTTATATCGGACAATACAATCGCTCTGTCCGCAGATTTGCACATATCGTATATCGTGAGAGCGGCCACACTCACCGCGGCCATGGCTTCCATCTCCACGCCCGTTCTATGGAAGGCTGTGGTTTTTGCGGTAATGGTTATCTCGCCCTTCTCAATATTGCTCGAAAAATCGATGTCGATCCCGGTCAGTTCAAGAGGATGGCACATCGGAATCATGTCGCTTGTCTTCTTGGCAGCCATGATTCCTGCGATCTTTGCCGTGGCATACACATTACCCTTTGAAACGCCGCCCGATTCGATGGCTTGTACGGTATCAGATTTCATCAGTACCATGCCGCAGGCGACGGCTTCCCGCAAGGTCGGTTCCTTGGCCGTGACATCGACCATCTTCGGTCTGTTGTTTGCATCTAGGTGGGTAAAGTTCATACGTGTCCCTTGGCGCTCCGAGAGAAAAATTAGCACAGCCCATACATACAGTCAAGAGAGTTAAAGGTCAGGGGAATAAATTTTGTGCCTGACGGATTCATACATGTGCGACCGGCGAATATGGTGCCGTACCCTGTCCTGCCTCGGATTATGCCGGTCTCATATCTTTCTTGACATTTTATGATAATAGGTTAGTCAACTATCAGAGGAGCCGTACGAGGGTAAATTTCATTATAAGGAGGCGTATCATATGCGCATTATAGATCTTTCAGCAACGATTTCTCCGAGTCCCGAAGGTACCCCAGAATTCCTGAAGACAGAGATTGCCTATCACAGTCATGCCGAAGGCGCAGCGGAGGTGGAAGCCCTGCTGCACCTTCCGCCGAAGCTCTTTCGCGATGGCGAGGGGTGGGCAACGGAAACGATTACCAGGCTCGGAACGCACAACTCGACCCATGTCGATGCTCCATGGCATTATAACAGCACCATGAAAGGGGACAGATCTCAAACGATTGACGAACTGCCGCTTGAGTGGTTCTTCGGTGACGGTGTGAAGTTGGACATGGCATGGAAAGGAGAGGGGGATGCCGTTACCGTAAGAGATATTGAAGAGGAACTGGGGCGTATCGGATATGAACTCAAGCCAATGGATATCGTATTGATTCAGACCGGAAGAGATGTATTTTACGGCGAACCCGATTACATGTTCAAGGGCTGCGGTGTCACGGCGCAGTCCACGAGGTGGCTGTACGAAAAGGGTATCCGTGTCATGGGTATCGACGGATGGGGCTGGGATGCACCACTCGATAAGCAGGCCCAGGAGGCCATCGAAAAACAGAAAACAGGTATCTTCTGGGCAGCCCATCAGGCCGGGATTCCATACTGTCACATCGAACGGCTTGTCAATCTGGGACCGCTCCCGCCGTTTGGATTCAAGGTGGCCTGTTTTCCGTTAAAGATCAAGGGGGGAAGTGCCGGCCCCGCGAGGGTTGTGGCGATCCTGGAAGGATAGATCCACGGGAACACGGCGATGCCGTCTCGGACGCGGTATCCGCAAGGATTACAAAGAGATCCTCAAACTGTATCATGACAAAAAGTTTATGAGAAGGCTGTTGACGGCATCGGTTTTCTGGAACACGATTCCGTGACCGACACCTGCCACCGGATGGAAGGTAAGACGGGGGATCAAGGAGCGTATGCTGTCGATCATTTCTTGAGTGATCTCGGTATCATCCATTCCCCACATCAGCAGTATGTCACGGTTCTGATTGCCGACGATCCGATAGGCATGACGATAATCCCCAACGGCATCGTTTCTCAGCATCGACAGCATGGATCGCTGAAATCCTTTATAGGTGGTTTGTTCCTTAAAAAGCCTGGTATATTTTGCGGACTCCGGATTATTTTCAAAGAGGGAAACAAAGCGGTTAACGATGACTCGTATCCCGGCAATGCGTGCCATGAATTCACCGAAAACAGGGATGTGAAAGAAGGACGGAATCTTGAAATTATTGATCAGCGGAGAGATCAGAACCAGTTTCCGAACCCTGTCGGGATAGTGGGCGGTAACATTGACAGCAGTACCACCTCCGAGGGAAAGGCCGACCAGATCAAACGGTTCCGTTAACGCCAGTTTGTCAACCAGCTCAAGGAGTTGCTTTTGATACAGAGCCTGGTCATAGGTTACGTCGGGTCGGTCAGAATATCCCCTGCCATACTTATCGTAGGTGAGAGTTCTGAACCCTGCGCCGGTTAATGCCTTAATCTGCTTGTCCCACGTCCATATCGGAATGGTTCCTCCATGCACAAGGACCACGACCTGGCCGTTGTCCGGACCCTCCAGTTTATAGTGCGTCATGCCGTCGGAGAGTTGTATGTAGGTCCCGCCCAACTGTGCCCGCACGGCTTCATTCAGTTCACCCTTTTCGGGATCGATAACATAATAGATCCCAACCAATATCAGTATCAATACCACAAACAATGCCGACAGCCATTTCATGACGCCCTCCGATCATTGCCGTTGAGAGATCCTGCCGCAAGCGAATTTTGCTCGCCATGCGGTTCGTATAGGTTATGCCTGTTGCAATCTTCGATAGATCCAGCCGTTCATGTAGAAAAAATATGTTGCCCATCCCCCGAGGCGAATAATTTTTTTTGCTATTCTCCGTACGGTTTCCTGTCTGCCCACTTTTTTGTCCGAGAGGTAGATAGCGCATAGTCCGCGGTTGACCATTCGATGAAATTCCTGATTGGGCAGCCCTGAAATATTGCTGTCCGCTTGATTAAAAAAATGGGTCAACCGCCTGGTCATCTCCTCTTCATCCTTGTAATAAGAGCAAAAGTTCAGATCCCTCCCGACACGGTCTTCTTCCTGATCGATAAAGTAATCGAGAAGGATATGAAATCCCTGTATCCACGGGAAATAGGCCCCCGTTATGCGTAACACGAGTTCAGACGAGCAGGTATCATCAAACGCGGAGGCGACCAGACAGAAGATGCCGAGCGTTGAACCGCAACATGCCGAAAATTCATACCAGCTCATTTCCGGCAGATCGTTCCGGTATGCTTCGAACCACTGCTTCAATAGCGCAACACGCTCTTCCTCTTTTACGTGCTTATACACCTGCAGGTCACAATAATACCCGGCAAGTTCATGGAGTGCTGGGGAGATTGCGTCGTATGCAGGGAGGTTCCCTACTACACCCTGGCAGGTCGTCACAAGCGATGCGAGATATCCGCCGTCGTCCTGTTCTTTTCGTAATCGATAATAGTTGGTACAATGGGCTCCAGGTGTTAACGCGTGGAGCATCGACTCGTGAAGCGCCCGGAAATCATTCGGATCTGCGGAGGTACTTCGGTCGCAGAGATTGTCGAGATAATCGCTGATCGTCTGATATGCGACAATAAACCGTATCGCCTCCTTGCAGTGCTCGCCCGCCAGTAGTCCATAGGCGGATCCGCCCTCACAGTGAAACGTTTTTGTCCGTATGCTCATCAACGCCTGTCTTCGAAGTTCAGGATCCGGGATCTGCTTCGCACGATGCTTCCATGTGTTCAAGTAGTGGTGTGCGTCGGGAAGGACGTGAAAATAGGCTTTTGCCATCATGGTCCATGGAGAGGCCGGAATGATCACTGATACAAACTCCTTTTTTTCACGTGTAATACCATTTTCATACAAAGCAATCAAATAGGGTTATTTCAGCAGGTATGATCCTATTGGCTTTGGTTTCCGTATGGCCGTATCCTGACTCTCCTTCAGGTGAGGGAATGTACTGCAAGGGGAATTGCCGGTAGCTGTCGAAATCATACACAGGGTGAGGCAGATATGTGCAGATGATACAGTGTACCATCGAGGAACCCCGGGATCGATCGGCGACCCTCCAATATAATTATCGAATGCGAATTTCTACTCTGCGATTTTTTGCCCGACCTTCCGGATTGTCAGATCCGTCAGGATTTGTGTTTGAGGTTGCGGGCTTCGACTCTCCGTAGCCGATGGTCTGGAAAACGACGTCGGTAAGACCTCCCTTTGTTTCAAACCATGTTTGTACCGCTTCCGCCCGTTTTTGCGAAAGGTTGAGATTGTAAGCCTCAGATCCTTTGGAATCGGTATGCCCCTCGATGACAACATTCTTTTTGTTGAGTTCACTGATGGCCCGGACAAGCTTTTCAAGTTCTTGGACAGCTTCCTCTTTAATATCGAACTTGTCGAAATCAAAGAGAACATCCCCTGAGAGAGATATCAGTATCTCGGTACCGACTTTTTTTGCCCCCAGATCGCTGAGTATTTTTTCTAGTTCAATGGTGGAACCTGCGAAGGCCATCGACTTCAAGCCGATAATATCCACGGTTCTGCCGCTGAAAGCAATGGCCCCTTTTTCAGGGCCTAGACGACCCAGCGCTTCTTGAGCAGCAGCAACTGCTTTCGGATCATCCGGGCCGCTGTAGTCCTGCTGCGCGAAAATATATGCGGGGATACAGAGAACAATCACCAGGGTCAGGACAATGATTCTGTGTGCCGCTATCATTGCTTTCACCGGTTATCGCGTGAGGGCAACATCTTCGAATGGGAGGATGCCGGGAATGAAGACGTCGACGACTTCGGTGACCTCGGGCGGAGCGGGAAACTTTATCCAGACCGTCCTTTTCTCTCCGGTCGGAATGGTCTCCCAGAATCTGCCACCCCGTTCGTTATCATGTTTGGGACCGGCTATGTATAGGCCGTCCGCATCCTTCAGGGCGAGGTATTTCTTCTTTTCATTCAGATCGGTAACGTATATGTCCTGATACAGAAATATGACCTTTACATCGTTGCCGGAGGTAGCTTTCAGGTCAACCTTCAGGGTCAGCACGTTACTCCGCACCTTTGCCCCTATGATAGAAGCTTCCATTTTGCCATCTGTGGATGGCTGTGTCTGGATAGGCTCCAGGGCATATGCAGATAGGGCTGCAAACAGGATCAAGGCCATAAATACCGTTATCTTTTTCACCAGTTGAATATCCTCCTCCTTCTGCAAGGTTTTACAGATGACCATGGAATACGGACACGGGCTCATGTAGTATTCCTGACATGAACCGATACTATGGTTCGTCATATGCAACATATGAACTTATATCAAAAATTTTCTCTTTTTCCCACAATCATTTCTTCATACTGATTGTGGTTCCCCAATTCTCTTCTATTGTCTGCTTCCCCTTTCATTGACCCTCTACAAAAAAAGGGGTATCGTAGTCCACAAGAAAAAATAATCCAAATACTGGTGGAGGGTACCCTGACATGAAGGCAATGATATTGAAGGCTATCTCCAAACTTGGGGACAATAAAACACCACTGGAGATGGCGGATCTGCCCGATCCGGTACCGGACGATGGAGAGCTTTTGGTCAAAGTGTCGGCCTGCGGGGTCTGCCACACGGAACTCGACGAAATTGAAGGAAGAACACCGCCGCCAACCTTGCCCGTGGTTCTGGGTCACGAAGTTGTGGGGAGGGTGGCAGGGACCGGGAATCATGCGAAGCGATTCAAACCCGGGGACAGGGTAGGCATCGGCTGGATTCATTCGGCATGCGGACGCTGTGCATATTGCCTTTCCGGCAATGAAAACGTATGCGATCAGTTCCGGGCTACGGGACGGGATGCAAACGGAGGATATGCCGAATATATGACCGTTCAGGAACAGTTCGCCTACCTCATCCCTGACCTCTTCTCCGATGAGGAGGCGGCTCCTTTATTGTGTGCCGGAGCCATAGGGTATCGTTCTCTGAGATTAACACGTATGGAAAACGGACAGAATCTGGGACTGACCGGGTTTGGCGCATCGGCCCACCTAGTCCTCAAGATGGCACGGCATATGTACCCTGACTCCCGGATCTTTGTTTTCGCGAGGAGCGAAAAGGAACGCATCTTCGCACGGGAGCTGGGAGCGGTATGGTCCGGTGACACGGCGGATGAACCACCGGAAAAGCTGCACAGCATCATTGATACGACGCCGGCATGGAAACCCGTCGTTGAAGCACTCGCAAACCTGGAATGCGGAGGAAGACTGGTCATCAATGCTATCCGCAAGGAAGATACCGACAAGGAATATCTCTTACGACTCGATTATCCGAAACATCTCTGGCTCGAAAAGGAAATTAAGAGTGTGGCCAATGTGGCTAGGAGAGATATCAGTGAATTCCTGCAGCTGGCGGCGGAAATTCCTATAAGACCTCATGTCCAGGAATTCCCCTTGGAAGAAGCCAACAAAGCGTTGTGTGAACTCAAAGAGGGAAAAATCAGAGGGGGAAAGGTGCTGAGGATTACCTGAAGATTCGGCGGAAAACCGATTGTGAGGATCGACCGGCACGGTAACCGGTCATTATCTCCGGGGAACCGTAACGGAGATCATAAAAAAGGCACTCCGAAGTGGTGGAGTGCCTTTTCTCGTCCAGATCAATGCTTATAAAACTTTGACATTAGCCGCTGCCGGGCCCTTCTGACCCTGCTCGACATCAAACGTCACGCGCTGATTTTCGTACAACACCTTGAAGCCTTCACTCTGAATAGCGCTGTAGTGAACAAACACATCGCCACCTTTATCGTTTTCGATGAAACCGAAGCCCTTACTCTCGTTAAACCATTTTACGGTACCTGTTTGCATTGTGACAATCCTCCTTTCCTGATTTTTCTAAAGTTGGATCGCCTACATGCAGAAGAAACCGAAGATGGAACAGTCGATTTCGTACTTCAAGATATTCTAATCCTAACTTTGCCGCACCCCACCAGCTGTCTGCCGGAGAGGTAATTGCTTTATAGCGCAACGGCACTATACAGTATTTTTTAGGGAAGTCAAGATATTTTTCCCGTATAAAAATACATGGCGTTCCAACTCCGTTTCTGTTAAAAGTAAACACCCGGTTTTGATCAGATCAAGCCGGGTTTTATAGTATGTGCATGGAGAGTGAAACGACGAGTATGCAGAAACAGCATATCAGAAATATAGCAATTATTGCTCACGTAGATCATGGAAAGACAACCCTTGTCGATGCGATGCTCAGGCAGAGCGGTATTTTCAGGGAGAATCAGCAGGTGACCGAGCGTATTATGGATTCTATGGATCTTGAACGAGAGCGCGGCATTACCATCATGGCAAAAAATACGGCCGTCTGGTATGGCGATGTAAAGATTAATATCGTTGACACGCCCGGTCACGTCGACTTCGGCGGCGAGGTGGAACGAAGCCTTAATCTGGTCGATGGTGTGCTCCTGCTCGTGGATGCGAGCGAAGGTCCTCTGCCGCAAACCCGTTTTGTCGTGAAGAAGGCCCTTGCCAAAAAGCTGCCCGTTATCGTGGTCGTCAATAAAATAGACCGCAGCGATTCCCGAATCGAGGAGGTCGTCAATGAAGTGTACGATCTTTTTATCGATCTTGATGCGACGGAAGAACAGATTGAATTTCCCATATTGTATACCAACGCAAAAACAGGTGTCTCCCATGTAAAGCCGGGTGATGATTCAACCGATTTGCGATCGCTTTTCGAGGCGATTATCTCCTCTATCCCCGCGCCTACGGCAGATGACGATGAAAATCCTCAGTTTCTAATAACAAATCTCGACTATGATTCCTACGTCGGTCAGATTGCCCTCGGACGCCTGGAGAATGGTATCCTGAAGATGAACACAACCTATTCCCTGTGCGGGTTAGAAAAGACGACGCCGGGGATAAAATTTTCCGCTCTCTACTCCTTTGACGGGTTAAAAAAGGTACCGGTTGACAGTGTAGAATCGGGAGACATCATCGCCCTTGCCGGTGTCGATCATGTGAAGATCGGTGATACGATATCTTCCGAGGACAACCCGATTCCTCTCCCCCGCATTTATATCGATGAACCGACCGTTTCGATGCTCTTTTATGTCAACAACAGCCCCACAGCCGGCATTGAAGGAAGGTTTTTGACCTCCCGACACCTGAAAGATCGCTTGGAGAGGGAAGGTCTGCGAAACGTTGCCCTGGAAATCCGGTTGCTATCCCGCAAGGATATGTTCGAAGTCTGCGGCCGGGGCGAACTGCAGATGGCCGTACTGATCGAAACCATGCGCCGGGAGGGGTACGAGTTCATGGTATCCAAGCCGCAGGTAATCACCAAAGAGGAGAACGGAAAAGTACTCGAACCGACGGAACGAATCCTGATCGATATCCCTGAAGAACATATCGGCATCATCACGGAGGCTATTGCAAAACGTAAGGGACGCATGACAAATCTGATCAACAAGGGTAGCGGGCGCGCAAAACTCGAGTTCATCATCCCGTCGCGGGGGTTGATCGGTTTCAGAACCCATTTTCTGACCGATACAAAAGGTGCCGGTATCATGAATACGCTCTTTGAAGGGTACGAGCCATGGTTCGGATCGATTCCACAGCGGGCGAACGGATCACTCGTTGCCGACAGAGCCGGAAGGGTCACGCCTTACGCGAGCCTTGCCATGGAGGATCGAGGAGAACTCTTTGTTGAAACCGGAACGGAAGTGTACGGCGGCATGATTATCGGCGAGCGAAACAGACCCGGTGACTTGCATGTGAATATCACCAAGGAAAAACATCTGACGAATATGCGCAGCGCCACATCGGATGCAACGGTAACCCTGCGGCCGCCGAGACGACTCTCGCTGGATCAATCCATCGAGTTTCTCGCTGAAGACGAACTTATCGAGGTGACACCCAAAAGTATCCGCCTCCGTAAAATGGAACTGTTCAGTAAATAGGAACATTGCATCGGGTATCCGATCTATCCGATCCGTTCTGTTGTTGCCAAGGGGATAACGGGAACGATGAGGGCAAGAAGGGTATCCCGAAGGACTGTCGGATAACATAGTGTAACAACAGGATTTTGCGGATGTGTTAGACGTCGAACATGTCATTTTGTTTGCATCTTCCGGCATGTTCTGATATGAACGACCTCCGTTGCAACCTGCGAGAGAGACTTCGGGGGGAGTGTTTCTCTCACCCTCCGCTTAAAAAAATATCCTCATACAAGGGGTAGAAATTATGACTCAGAATACCTTTAACAAATTCCAAGGCGCTTCAAAGTACGTTCTGGATGATGAGCTTGCCGAAATTGTTAATGTCTCGATGGCTCTGGAAATGCCTCTCCTTCTCAAGGGAGAACCGGGAACAGGAAAGACCATGCTGGCATACGCTATTGCGGAGAGCCTCAATATGCCTCTGATTGTCCTGAATGTAAAATCAAGCATGAAACTGGTGGATGCTCTCTATCAGTACGATACGCTGACCCGTCTGAACGACAGTCGATTCGGCGATTCCAACAGAGATGTCAGCAATATCGAAGAGTATATAAAGATGGGAAAGATCGGCCAGGCCTTTACTGCTGATACAAAAACGGTGCTTCTCATTGATGAAATAGACAAGGCGGACACGGATTTTCAGGATGACATGCTGGATGTCCTGGATCAGATGGAATTTGATATCATGGAGGTAGACAAGACCATCTCCGCGAAACATCGCCCCGTTATCATCATTACCTCAAACGCCAAGAAGGATCTCTCCGATCCTTTCCTCGGGCGGTGCAATTTTCATCATATTGCCTTCCCGGGCGAGGATACCATGCGTATGATTATCGGTGTCCACTTCCCCGATCTGGGAAGAGAGATAACCGATGCCTGCATCAAGACCTTTTATCGTCTGCGAAAACTGGAGGGTATAGAGAAAAAGCCCGCAACCCGGGAGTTGATCAACTGGATACGGGCTTTGAGGGCCGACCCCGATTTCAAACTGTCGCTGCTTGAACGGGGTGACATACCCTATCTGGGGGTTCTATACAAGAAGAGCCCGGACATGCACGTGGCAAACGGTCTGATTGCACGGCAACGCCGGTAAGGCAGAAGAAACCGTACAGTAATCATACAGGAGAACGTATTGTGTTTGCCAGTTTCTTCTACAACCTGAGAGACCATGGTATCCCGGTGTCCCCCACATCTTTTCTCAGGCTCCAGCGGGCCCTTTGTACCGGTCTGATCAATTCCCTCAATAGTTTCTACATTATTGCCCGATCCATATTGGTCAAGAGTGAACGCTATTTCGATGTCTATGATCAGGTCTTCGCGTACCACTTCGAAGGTGTTGAACTGCCCGATCTCGATGAGATAGAACTTGACGAGATGGCGAAGATGCTTCTTAAGGAATGGTTGAAAAATCCTGCCGCCGTAGCCGCTGCCCTCGACGTGGATGAAAATGAGCTGAAAAAACTGACCCCGGAAGAACTGGAAAAATATTTTCTCGATCGCCTCAAGGACCAGACGGAGGCCCATCATGGCGGCAAGAAATGGATAGGTACCGGTGGCACTTCTCCCGTGGGACATTCAGGGTATCATCCCGGAGGGATGCGGGTCGGAGGTGTTTCGCGCAACCGATCCGCTATAAAGGTAGCTCTCGACCGGCGATACAAGGATTATTCCCAGGAGGGTCCCCTGACCCAGTCACAGATCGGAGAGGCATTAAAGAAACTGCGCCGGATGGTGCCTGCCGGGCCTATGGATGTCGTTAATATCCAGAAAACGATTTACGAAACCATGCGGAATGCCGGCGAGGTAGAGATCATCTTTGACCGCCGCCTCGCTGACCGGCTGAAAGTAATCCTGATGATCGATAACGGAGGCTGGTCCATGGACCCCTATATCCCGCTGGTGCAGACGCTTTTCGATTACGCCAGAAATCAGTTCAAGGATCTCAAGACCTACTTTTTCCATAACACTATCTATGACAGGGTCTGGGCCGACCCCGCCAGATACCGAAAACCGGAATTGATCGTAGATTTTGTAAAGAAAGACCCGGAAACAAGGATCATTATTGTCGGTGATGCCAGTATGGCACCGTACGAATTGATGGCTGAGGGGGGATCGATCTACTTCGGAGAGGCCAAGCGGAGGCCCAGCATAGAGAACCTCCAGTTTCTGTCCCACACTTTCCGGCACTGCGTCTGGCTCAATCCGAATCCCAAATACACGTGGGGAAACACGTGGACCACGGATGTGATCCGGAATGTGTTTCCCATGTTCGGTCTCACACTGGACGGACTGGACAGTGCCGTAAGCTTCCTGATGTCACGAAATTAGAGGATTTGATTGAGAAATAGTTTGGTACGTTCCTGGGTGGGATTTTTAAAGAAGTGCTCGGGAGTTCCTTCCTCTATTATCGCCCCGTAATCCATGAAGATGACCCTGTCGGCAACCTCGCGGGCAAAACCCATTTCATGGGTGACCACGATCATGGTCATTCCTTCCTTTGCCAGTTTTGTCATAACATCGAGAACCTCTCCGATCATCTCAGGGTCCAATGCCGATGTTGGTTCATCGAAGAGCATGATCTTGGGTTTCATTGCCAGCGCCCGTGCGATGGCGACACGCTGCTGCTGCCCTCCGGAGAGCTTGTCGGGATACTCGTTCACCTTATCGATGATGCCGACTTTTTTGAGCAGTTCTCGGGATATTTCCGACGCCTCTTTTTTAGAACGCTTGCGCACGATGAGCTGGGCGAGGTTGACGTTGTCCAGGACGGTCTTATGAGGAAAGACATTGAAGGATTGAAACACCATTCCGATCTCTTCACGAACCTTGTTGATGTCCGTTTCCGGATCGCTAATGTCGACACCGTCAACGATAATGCTGCCGTGATCTATCTTTTCGAGCTGGTTGATTGATCGCAGCAGCGTGCTCTTGCCCGAACCGCTTGGTCCGATGAGGACGAGTTTTTCACCGTCGAGGATGTCCAGCGAGATATTATTCAGGGCTCTCAGCTGTCCGAAGTACTTATATACATCCTTTATCTCGACCATGATAGGCCTCTTATCTGTTGACACCGACCCTGTCCTCCATAATGCTGACCAGTTTTGATAAAAAGAGGGTGATAATCAGGTAAACGAGAGCGACCATCGTATACGTTTCAAAGTAGTTGAATGATTCTGCCGCAAATTCACGCCCCCTCCTGAGAAGATCGGATACGGCAAGGATCGACACCAGTGACGAATCCTTGAGGAGAGCGACGAACTCGTTGCCGATGGGTGGGAGGATGGTCTTGATGGCCTGCGGAAGTATTACGTGACGCATGGCCTGTGATGATGTCATCCCGAGAGATCGTGCCGCCTCCATCTGTCCGCTGGGAACGGCTTCGATCCCGGCGCGGAAGATCTCTCCCATGTATGCCCCGTAACATACCGCCATGGCGATGACCGCACTGGTCATGGCGGGGACATTAACGATCCGGCCCAGGGCAAAATAGATGTAGAATAATTGGACAAGGAGAGGAATTCCCCGGATGATCTCCACATAGAGCGAAGCGATTCCGCTGATAATCCTGTTTTTCGAGATTCTTCCGAGACCGGTAAAGAGCCCTATGATCAGGGCAAGAATGATTGCCGCTATCGTTACCTGAAATGTAACCAGGATCCCGTCTGGAAGAAATCGCAAGATCTTCCAGTAGGGATCCGGGCTGGAAATCACAAGATAGGCGACTATGAGGATAGCCCCTATAAAAGAAACCCGCCAAGCCGTAAACAATCCCACGTCTTCCTTACTGGGGATTGCTGCGCCGTCACCAACCGCTATGACCGGCCGTGGGGGTTCTTTTTCTTTTTTTGTATCTTTTATCTCAGCCACTTAGCTTCCAATTGCTTGTCGATACCTTTCGCCTGTACGGCCTTGATACCTTTGTTGATCATGTCAAGAAGTTTCTTGTCTCCCTTCTGGACCACGATACCGTAATATTCCGTCGTCAGGACATCTCCCACGATTTTGAATTTCTCTTTATATTCTTCCTGCTGGAGCGCATACTGGGCTGCCACCGGTGTATCGCATACCACGCCGCCGATGCGTCCCACGGCCATATCCTCGAAGGCCAGGCCGATCTCATCATAGTTTTTCAGGTCCACGCCCGCTTTTTTGACCTCTCTGGCACCAGTCGTGCCGATCTGGGCGCCCACACTCTTTCCCTTCAAGTCGGCGATAAGAACGGCACTCGAATCCTTCGGGACGATGAGCACCTGTCCGGCATTGATATAGGGGATCGAGAAATCCATCGTTTTTTTCCGCTCATCGGTAATGGTGACGGAGGATATAATGGCGTCATATTTCCCGGCGGCGATACCGGCGAAGATCCCGTCCCATGCCGTGTTTTTGAATTCCACCTTGAAACCGGCTTCCTTGGCAACGGCGTTGAGAAAGTCAATGTCGAATCCGACGATTTCCTTGTTCTCGTTCACCATCTCCATCGGTGGCCAAGTGGCATCCGTGGCACAGGTGATGACCTGTTCCGCCGCAACGGCAGAACCTCCAATAACCGGTAGTGTAAAAAATCCGATTATAACCATTAAAGCAATAAGTATACGGCCACTCTTCATATCGTCCTCCTTCTTAAAAAGGTGATTGTGATCGCTGTAGTTACTATTGAGCCGATGTATTGTCAAGACAAAAAGCCCCACCGTAGAGCCGTATTGGCGGGTTTGAATTTATTTCGTGGCCTCGTAGAGAATTATCGCGGCTGCAACCGATAGGTTCAGTGATTCCACATTTCCCCTTCCAGGGATGGAAATAAACTGATCGGCATGTTGCGTCAGTTCATCCGACAAGCCGGACGATTCCTGTCCCAACAGGATGATGGTTCTTCCTTGCCTCTTCCATTCATTCGACGGGATGCCGCCTCGGGGAACCGTTGCAACCAATCGGTATCCCTTCATAGCTGCGAATTCATATACCTGGTTTGGATTGACGGACTGATACAGTTCTGTCGAGAAGAGTGCCCCGGCGGAGGACCGTATGACCTTTGTATTGAAAGGGTCCACGCAGGAAGGACTCAGGATCAACTGCCGTATATCGAACCAGGCGGCGGTACGCATAATGGTTCCCAGATTTCCCGGATCGGATACCCGGTCGAGATACAGCAAGGTATCGGAAGCCTCTCGTTCCAGATCATGAAACTGAAATTCCTTCCGGTGGCAGATCATCACGACGCCCTGCGGCGTTTTCTCTGTTGAGATATCTCTCATGATACTGTCTGAGCAGGTATAAACCGGGACATCATTGGAAAGAATATCTGAAACCTTATCGGTGTGGTTTTCATCAACCGCAATTTCCAGGATTGGATGAAAGGGCGTTGCAATAGCAGCCTCGAGCGCATTAAAACCCTCGGCGATGAACACACCGGTTTCTTCGCGGAATTTTTTCCCGTGCAGTTTCCGAATCCATTTCCTGTGGCTTCCCGACATTGGTAGGATATTCACTTCATAACCTCTTTAATTGAGCGTCATTGTTTCCGTTCGCTAATCATAATGTTCCTCAGATATATAGTGCCCATGCCCGTATTGCAATCCCTTTTCGTCGGATCAAAGCCCTGTCATTTATTATCATGAAAGGTTGACCTGTTCCCGTATCTTATAAATTTGCATGTATTTTACAAGGTCTTATGTTAATAGTTGCTATAATTATTTCAAAATGACTGTGAAAGTATGTATTCAGAATCTCTCTGTTTAGATCCGAGCGATAGAGGAAAACAGCTTTTGGTTCGTATAATCCATAGCGGCTGAAAACCTATTCGAAGAGGTCCGATATGAAAAAGTGCGATCATATGCAGGGAAAGGTATTACTAATCGTTATAGTTATCTTGTTGCTTGTTTCCATTCCGTCACCGTGCCTTCGGGCTGATGTCAGGAACGACTGCATCGATTGTTCCCGTATTGAAAATGATGATGAACGGTTGAAGTGCTATGACACTATTACCCATCAACTGTCCGGTCCATTATCCTCGGCGGCCACCCAATCCGGGGAAACATCCGAATCGGACTTCGATTACCAATCCTACCTCTCAAAGCTCTGGGAACTGGATGAGGATAAACCCCGTAACGAATATGCCCTGATGGTGCATCGATCGAACTATATAGTCCCTTTTTCATATAACTATTCTCCCAATAGACAACCTTTTCAGGCGGACTCCACCGGTGAAGAGATCGAAAGGACGGAGGTTATGTTTCAACTCAGTTTGAAGGTAAAACTCTGGCAGGATATATTGGGCAAGGATGTGGATCTGTGGTTTGGCTATACTCAGAGGTCGTTCTGGCAATTGTACGACTTTGCGGACTCTTCGCCCTTCCGGGAAACGAATTACGAACCGGAATTCCTTCTCAATTTCCGAACACATTACAACGTACTGGGGATGGATGTTCGCATGATCACTCTGGGTCTGAATCATCAGTCCAACGGTCGTTCCGAACCCTATTCCAGAAGCTGGAACCGGATTGTGGGAAACCTGGGCCTCGAGAGAGGCAACACCTCCCTGCTTGTGAAGACGTGGTATCGAATCCCCGAGAGTGACGACAAGGATACCAATTCTGATATCTATGACTATATGGGGTACGGCGAACTCTGGGGCTACCATCTATGGCACGGGCACCGGTTCAGTGTGATGCTGCGCAACAATCTTGATTTCAGCGAAAATCGGGGTGCCGTTCAGCTTGAATGGAGCATTCCGATTTCTGAAAAGGTGGGATTCTTTATCCAGTATTTTAACGGCTATGGAGAGAATCTGCTTGATTATTATGACAACTCCGACCGGATCAGTCTCGGTCTCAACCTGATAAACTGGAACTGAACAAATGTACTGTCTGGATTTTCATGAGAGGGAGCTGCAGTGAAGATCGGGCCCTTCGAGTTCAATCTGAAAGAATTGGCCGGCTCCATGGGCGACTTCGGAACCCTCTTCCCTCTGGCGATCGGGTATATTGCCGTCTGTGGGCTCAACCCGGCAGGGCTCCTTATCATGATGGGTCTGGCAAATGTTATTACCGGTGTGGTCTATAAACTCCCCATGCCCATAGAACCGATGAAGGTGCTGGCTGTTATGGCCATCGCTCAGCAGTGGACCCCATCAATGGTCTATGCGTCTGGATTCGCGATGGGGGTAATCTGGCTGCTCTTCTCGGTGACCGGCATTATGAACTGGATTGCGAACTATACCCCAAAATCAATAATCCGCGGTATTCAGATTGCGCTCGGATGTCTTCTGGCGATCGAGGCCGTCAAGATGATATCATCCTGGTGGCTGCTTGGTGTTGTTTCAATCGTAATCGTGCTGGTGCTGCGGCAGAGTCGTTATGCCCCCGCCGCCATCGTATTGATGATTCTCGGAGTAGTAATCGTAGCAGTGAAAGGGCAATTCCCAGAGGCCGGTTTCCAAGGTATTAGTCTGCCACCGCTGACAGGTTTTTCATTGAAAGAGGTGTGGGAAACCTTGGTGCTGGCAGGCTTTGCTCAGATTCCCCTTACGGCTACAAACGCGGTAATTGCCACGGCGTTGTTGATCAAGACCTATTGGCCGGATAAATCTGTGAGTGAGAGAAAACTCTCTCTCAACATGGGGATCATGAATGTGGTGACTCCCTTTTTCGGGGGGATGCCCCTGTGTCACGGTGCGGGAGGGCTTGCCGGGCAGTATTACTTTGGAGCACGGACAGGCGGCGCGAATATCATAGAGGGGGCAATTGAAATCAGTGTGGGACTGTTTTTCAGTTTTTCAATCGCCGGCTTTCTGACGGTTTTTCCCACCGCAATCATCGGGGCCATGATGTTTCTCGTGGGGATCGAGCTCACCAAATTCGCGAAGGATATTCAGTTTGGTACCGATATGATCCCCATGGGAACGACGGTTGTTATTGCACTGCTCACCAATATGGCATACGGTTTCCTGGCAGGTCTTATCGTGTCCTATGTTATGCAATTTTTTGCAGGAAGGGGAAAAAATACACCTGCGGTGGAAAAATAACCATTTGTCTTGGTGATTAGTAAGGAACCATAAAAATAACCAAGAAAAGGATCTGGGACGGGTACGATCATGAATGAAAAAAATGCTATACATCTGCTGGACGGAAAAACCATCGAATATACGTACGAAGGAGGGTGGCGTTTCAGGGTCCGTTTTTATGACGGCATGGCAGCCTACGAGTTTCTCGGTGAAAGCGGAGATGTTTCCAACAGCAATGCCGATATACCGTATCGATCCCGGCTTGTCAGGGACGATCTGTATCATGTGATGTGGCACGAAACGAATATCGGCGATCTCGTGTCACTGGTCATCGATATAGCCAATATGCGGGTTTATTCTGCGGCCCTCATGGGGTACCGCGGCCCTGATTATATGCTCCATTTCGAGGGGGGCGACATTCACCGCTTCGTCGATTCGGATAATGATACATAGCTTCCGGCACGGAATCGGGAAACGTCAAAAATGTGATAATGACTCAACGGGGTGGAATGTCTGCTCCAAATCCAGTCTGGATCGGTCGTCAACATCCGCCACGGGCCTTTTCGCCATTATGATCGCAGCGGTACGGTGTATGGCATGAGTGGGTCGCTCGCAGGGATGAACGACCCTCGCATCCTTACAGTCTTGTACTTTCCTGCCCCCGTGACCGCGATTCCGCGCTGATCCATGTTCACCGGGTAAATCCTTCCAGAACCTCGACGAGTCTTCCCACCAGGTGATCGTGGTAGGCTTTCCCCCGTTCCTTCGTGGAGGTGGTGGGGTTTCCACCGATGGTGTCACCCGTGGCCTCGAGAATCTTCCTCTGGTCTTTCACTGTGGCCGGCACGTAGCAGAGCGTATCCCTCGGATCCTGGGGATCCAGGTGGTAGAGGTCCTTTCCCGTATGGGGATTGTCTTTCGCCTTTTCCAGGTGAACCAGATCCGGGTACCGATAGAGCATATGGCTGATTTCGATGTTTTCTCCGTGACCGATGGGATCGAAATCAAGTTCTTCAGCTATCTCTTTGCTCATGTACGCCGGGTCGAATATCTTGACGGTTACCCCTAATTCTCTCTGGGCCCTTTCGGCGGCGATCTGCATCCAGCAGATGTTTACGATCCTGTGGCCGTTTATGGTAACGAAGGAGGTGAATCCGTGTGCGGCCAGGGACTTGAGCACGTCGAACAGCACCTCGATGAGCACCTCCGGTCTGATGGTGATGGTGCCGGGGACCACCATGTGATGAGGGCTGAAACCGCACCACATGGGGGGTGCGACGAGTGTACCGGTTCTCTCGCTCGCGTCTTCGGCGAGGGTGATGGCAACGTACGAGTCCGTGCCCAAGGGGGCGAATCGGCCGTGCTGCTCGGTGCTCCCCACCGGGATGATGCACCTGGTGTCACGGGCGAGGTATGCCTCCACCTCCGGCCAACTGAGATTTTGAATCCATTGTGCGGTCATAGTAAACTCCTTGAGTAATATATCCATATTTTCATCCCGCTTCCGTTTCCCATGGAGGGGTTGTTTACGGGAACGGTTTTCAGTTCTGTGCCATAAGCGATGGCAGATAAAGGGCGATATCCGGGAATGCCGTCAGGATCACGGTCACCAGGACCATGAGACAGAAAAAGGGGAACGCGTATCGGGCGATGTTGAGAATCGATTCCCCGGTTACCCCCTGAATGACGAAGAGGTTGAACCCGACGGGCGGGGTGATCTGGCTGAGCTCGACCATCAGCACGAGGAATATGCCGAACCAGATGGGATCGAATCCCGCGGATGTCACCATGGGAAGAGAGATGGGCAGGGTCATGACCACGATTGAAAATCCGTCAAGCAGACAGCCGAGCAGCAGGTATACCAGCCCCAGGATGCAGATCAGGAAGTATGGGGACAGGTTGAGGCTCACGATACCCTGAGTGATGGCTGCCGGTACCCCCAGGAATCCCATGGATCTCGACAAAAATCCTGCGCCGATCACGATGAGCATGATCATGGCGTTTGTCTTGATCGTTTGCATGAGCGATTCGAAGAATATAGACATAGTTAGCATACGATTGACGGCGGCGAAGATCACCGCTCCCAGCACTCCCAGCGCCGCAGCTTCCGTGGGCGTTGCGATTCCAGCATAGATGCTTCCCAGGACCATGGAAATAAGAATGAAAACAGGAGCGATGTCTTTCAGGGCCACGAACCTTTCTTTCCAGGTATATGACTTTCCCATGGGTGGGGCGATAGATGGATTTATAATGCCCTGAATAATGATGTATATGCCGTACACCGAAGCTAGGAGCAAACCGGGCAGCAATCCCGCCATGAACATCTTACCCACGGATACCTCCGCCTGGATGGCATAGACGATCATGATGAGGCTCGGCGGAATGAGAAATCCCAGTGTGCCTGCCCCGGCCAGAGAGCCCATGGAAATTTTGGCATTGTAACCGAGTTTTTCGAACTCGGGCAGGGTGATTCTCCCCACCGTGGCGGTGGTGGCGGCGCTCGATCCCGACACCGCAGCAAAGAGTGTACAGGAGACGATGTTCATGAGCAGAAGTCCCCCGGGAAGGCGGTAAAGCCAGGGTACCAGTCCCTTGAACAGCTTCTCCGATACCCCTGATCGGTAGAGCAACTCCCCCATCAGGATGAACAGTGGCAGGGCCACGTATTCCCATTTTTCCAAGGTCGACCAGACAGAAGACGCCATATTGGAGCCCGCGGGCAGCGAGCTGAAGAAGACCATGCCTACAAATCCGGTCATAAACAGGGAAAATCCAACCCAGGTACCGGATCCGAGAGTCAGAAAAAGCACTCCGAAGGTGATAACACTTACCCTGACAAGTTCAACATCCATGAAAAACCCTTAAAATATGTCTTCCCCGTGACGTATGCCGAGGAAGGTCCTGATTGAGGAGGCGATCAATTGAAGAAAGAAAACGAATCCGCCCATGAGCATGAGGCTTTGGGGTATCCACAGTCTCGTATTGGAAAGGGTTCCCGAGGTAGACCCGTATCGGAAGGCAGCCCCCGTCATCTCATAGAGCTTTATCAGCAGGTATCCCATGAAAAGAGTGCATATCACGGTTACCACAAAGGTGACGGTTCTTTCGGCTTTCTTTGGCAAAAGATTGAGGAGGAGTGCGATCCTGATGTGTCCCCGCTGATTCAGGCAGTACCCTGCCCCGAGAAAAACAATGGCGGCCAGACCATAGGCCGAGTATTCATCGGCAATAATCGTGGATTTGTTGGAGATATTCCACAGAAAGATTTCCACGAGAATGAGCAGGGTCATAAGTGCCAGGATCACCGCAGCGATCCTGGCAGTCCAGGTGTTGATCGTTTCGATTATCTCCACCATCTTCATTATGCTTCTACTCCGTGAGGCCCGTGTATATACGGTCTCTGTGCCTTGCGCTTAAAGCAAGTAATTACGATAAGTGCTATTCCTGTTTCGTCTTTTTGTAGAAGTTGTCGAGGATTTCTTCAGCAACCCCGGGAACCTTCTTTATCCAGTCTTCCCGCATGACCTTGCCCATTTCGGCCAGTTCGGCGCGGAACGGTTTGTCCACCTGGAGCACGGTAAGCCCCTGTTCTTTGAGTATGTTGACGCTTTTCTCATCCATTTCGGCGACCCGGTTCCACATGATTTCTTCCATCTCTTTGGAGATAGTCAGCACCTTGTCCTGTACATCCTTGGGGAGTGCCTTGAAGGCATCCTTGTTCACGTTGAACATATTGACCGGACATACGATATTGATCCTGGTGAAATACTTGAACATCTCCCATGCCTTGGCATCCACACCGGAGACCGAAGATGTGTACATGGAGTTGAGGAGCCCCGCCTTCATGGCCGGGTAGACTTCGCTGAAGGGCATCTTCCTGGAGGCGAATCCCGCCACCTCTCCGAAAGACAGACCCGTGCCGTCGTAGACGCGCATCTTGAGCCCCTTGAGATCAGCTGCGGATGTAATCGGCTTCTGCGTATAGATGCCCGCATAGGGCCAAACGGACGTGAACAGCGTAAACTGATTAAATTTATCGAGATCTTTGCCGAGAGCAGGTTTGGCAAGCTCATAGAGAAGATACTTGTCTTTGTAGCCGGTGGTTATGAACGGTTGAGCAAGGATATTCATAAGGGGCGAGTCGCCTTCGACCATACCGGCAGGCACTTCTGCGATCGCGAGCTGACCTTCGGCCAGAACTCTGAGGAGTTCAGGACCCTTGAAACCGAGTGAACAGCCGGGGTGCAGAACAATTTCCAGTTCTCCGTTGGTTGCCGCCAGCACTTTGTCCGCGAATTCCTGCGCACCCTTGGAATGGAAATTGTTCGCAGGATAGTTTAGGTGCATGTCCCATTTTGTCTTGGCAAAGGCGCCGTTCGCACCGAGAAAGACCCATGTAACGGCAACGAGGCAGAGAAGTAACTTTTTCATAAATTTTTCCTTTCACAAATTTATTGTGTTGAGTTTGCAGGTAACACTACGTTACCGGAAGCATCAAGGAATCCACGTAATATTACCGAAGAGACCGCGTTTCACTAAAGATAGCAGTCCGTTTCGGTTATAAAACGAGATTTCGATTTCTCGTGAGCGGGAGCTTTACACGTATTCTCATCGTTGTGGATGGGTTGGTCAACACCTTAAAAGCAGGGCAACTCTCACCCTTTACCCTAGTGTACATGGTGAAACCACGTGGTGCGATTGCTTACTATCTTTTTATCGATTTGTCCAGAGTGTAATCTTTCCACCCTATTTTATACGTTATGCCATATGGTGGCGCCCATTATGGGAGAGCCATGCCGTTTTGTTGTATCTGCCGGAACGGGTTGACTCCCGATTTTACGTGATTCAACCTTTGAACGAGTCGAGTCTGCTGTCCATTGTGCTGCGTATCTATCTGCTGCCCCTGATGGTTGGACTGTTTTTTCCCCACGCACCACTGACGGCCGTTATCTCGGAAAAGGAGTATTGGACTGCTCTGCGCGACAGATTTCCCGTCGCCGTGACATCCCTGAATTTTACTTTGGTCGGCCTGCTGCCGGTTACCGGGATCTTGCTGATTGTCTGTGAAACGACCCTGGACCTGAGGGGTCCCGGCAGTGTTCTTTTCTGGGGCATTATGGCAATGGGATCTTTGGCGGGGTTACTCGTTGTGTATCCTTTCAGTGTCCGTATGGCCCGCCGAGGGTTCGGATGCTGGCCGCACTCGGCGTATCCGGATGGTGGTACGACCGGGCGAAAGGCAGAAAACATTCCCCCAACCCCTCCGGGCATCCCCTGGAGTTTTCTCCTTATGAGTTTTGCCTTAATGAGCGGCACTATTGGACTGATCCTTTTATTCTTGTTGTAAGATGTGGTACAGTACCTATTCTTTTGCTGCGACATGTGGCATATATGGAAAAACAGGTTAATGATAAAAGGGGGTTAGAAGGATAATGGTTGAGAAAGTTGTCTTGGGAAGAACAGGAATCGAAATCACGCGTCTCGGGTTCGGAGGTATCCCGATCCAGCGTGTCTCAGAAAAAGAAGCCGTGGAGGTCGTCATGCATGCCCTTGAACGCGGCGTCGATTTCATCGATACCTCACGCGCCTACACGACGAGCGAACGGAGGATAGGGATTGCATTACGGGAGACCGGAAAAAATGTCGTTATTGCCTCAAAGTCACAGCAGCATACCGCCGACAAGGCGCGGAAGGATCTCGAAACCAGTCTTAAGGAACTCCAGCTTGACACTATTGATCTTTACCAGTGCCATTTTATCAAAGACTTTGATGTCTATAAGCGTATCACGTCCAAAGGGGGAGCACTGGAAGGGCTGCTCAAGGCACGCGACGAGGGAATGATCAGACACATCGGGATTACCAGTCACAGCCTGGATGTCCTGAATCGCGCCATCGATGACGGCCTCTTCGAGACGATCATGGTCTGTTACAGTTTTCTTGAACCGAAAGCACAGGAGCAGCTAATCCCCAAGGCCCTCGCAAACAATATCGGTGTTATCATTATGAAGGCCTTTTCCGGTGGTGTGATCGACAATGCCCGGCTGGCCATCAAGTATGCTCTGGCCCTTGAGGGAACTGTCGTTATCCCCGGTGTCGAACGGAAAGATCTGTTCGATGCCAACTGGGAGATATTTACAGGTGATCTGACCATTAACCGGGAAGAACAAGAAGTGATCAGGGCGATTCAAAGCGAGTTCGACAAACAGTTCTGCCGCCGCTGCGACTACTGCCAGCCCTGCCCGGAAGAGATATCGATCCAGCACCTTCTCGGTATAAAGTGGATGATAAAGCGAATGGGACCGAAGATCCTGGAGGGGTGGCCCAGACTGGCCATTGATCAGGCCAGGAACTGCACCGAATGCGGCCAGTGTATGGAACGGTGCCCCTACGAACTCCCCATACCGGAACTGATCAAGGCGAACATCGCATGGATAGATGAAGAATTCGGTTCTGTCCTTTGAGAAGGAGAATCGAATCCGCATTAAAGGGATTATTTTTAGAAAAACTGGGTGGGAGGATAGAGTATGAAAAAAGGGGTGGAAAAGTTCTTTTTTGATAGAGAGGATCATGAACTTCTTGTAATTGTCGATGAAGTTCTCAACAGAGACAAATCAAGAAAGTATATCAAAAATCTGCTTAACCCCTATCTCCACCCTCATGGAATAAAAGAAATGGCTGCGTCGAGAGAATTACGCATAGCCTATGCCGTGGTTCATCTTCTGAATTCACTCGAGGGCGGCGAGGAGAAGGAGAGACTCGCTGCACTGCGTTCATTAAGGGACGAAGTCCTCTACATTACAAAAAGCAATTTGGGCAAAAATACGGCACGTGTGCTCATACAGATTATGAAACGGCTCGTTCGATCGCATGGTGATTACAGGAGCCGGTTGGAACTGGCACACGACTTTCGAATGGCTGCAACGGGAAAATCCGGTGTGGTGCGTAAAGAGTTGAAGAAGTATCACCTCCTCGAGATGCCGGAGGAATGGAACCAGATCGCAACGGATGACCATGTTCATGATGTGAATACAAAAGGGAGAAAATCACCGACACACCTCATTATGGATGCATGGATAAAGGGAATACGGCGCTTGAAGGTCATTTACTACAATTATGTGAGATCCGATGTGGCTGCCGAGCTTCTCGAGGCGGCAGAGATCATGGGTATCAGGGTACGTATTGGAGTTGAAATTTCTTCGAGATTCCGTAATCGATATATACGGATCATTTGGGCTCCAAGGGGGCTTCTGAATGTACAGGATTACCTACGATTTCTGCAAGAACCCGATGTCAAAGCCTTTACAGAGGAAGGGCGCATTGTATCCGAATATCACAGTCATTTTATTCTTTTGATGCTTCAGGAATTCAACAAAAGACATAGTAGGAAAATAGCAGAAAGATATGGGATCGACATTCCATCACTTGACGAAACAGAATTTCAATTATTTGTGGGAAGGGGTCAGATATCCATACTCCACTTGGCAGAATTTATTTACCGAAAGATGTTGCCGACAATGCAGCTTCGTATGGAAGAGCTGAAACACCTTTACAACAGTGCAGACAGGGACGAAAGAAACAGGCTGATGAATCTTGTGGAAGAGATGAACACTCTTGATTCGGAAGCCATCGTCGAAAAATATTTGAGACCATCGTACAATCCGGATATACCCGATCCTAATATTCCTAGGGACGATCCCGATATTCCTAAATTGCTTATGCTTTCCCCTCAGAAACTTATCGAGAAAATGGTGCATCTCCATTCAGGTTCCAGCTTTACACTGGGTCTCACTGATCTTGATATTGAGGATGTACTTGAAATTCTTTACGACTGCAAGGGAATGATAACTCATCTAGAGAACTTTAACCTGAAAGATTATGTCTTGAAGAGGAATCCACACTATAGCCAGATTAATGAACTTCAGAGGGCAATCAATGATGGAAACCTTATAATACTCAAAAGGATCATACGGAACGTCATAGATAAATTGAGACAATCGGATGAGACAAGCAAGATTAACAAATTCAGAGAAATTCTCTACAATATCGAATTGTTTCAATCGTATTACAAAGATCACCAGCTGAGAAGTCGTGTGGGAAGTGACTCGACAGGACGATCTCATCATCTTTATGGCATGGGGCTGGTTATAAAGGACACATTACCCCCTTTTGCTCAAAGAGAGATAACCCATTCCCCTGCAACTTCATACCTGGCTGTTCCTGTTTATACAGAGGTTTTCATGTCTGTTAATTATGTGCCCAGGATAGGTACGAATTCCCTGCTGAGTGCCTTGTACCGGAGAATGGGCCGTATACTCAGGTTAACATTTGTCGGGAAAAAGCGTTACAAAGAATGGGAGATGGTGAAACAATCAACCAGGATAGGGGTTGAAGGCAATGTGGTGACCCTTGGCGGTGTCGACAAGGAAGGTTTAAACCCATTTTCTCTCAATCCCCCTGAGATGAAGAGAAAAGCGCTATCTATTTCCTGGCTGTATATGAACAGCGGTTTAAAAAACTGGATAAAAGTCCTTGGTGGTTTTATTCCGGCCTTTTTCACCTTCTTTTTGACCAAGGACTGGTGGCTCTTAGCCTATTTTGGGGCCTTTATATGGTTTGGAATTACGGGATTCAGGAACATCATTCAGTCTGTATTGGGCGGGGGAGGGATACGTCGTTCACCTCTTCTCAGATGGAATAATTATGTGAGTTGGAAACGGCTGACAGATTCCCTCTTTTTTACCGGCTTTTCCGTTCCCCTCCTTGATTATATTACAAAAACAGTCATCTTAGACCGCTTGTTCGAGATAACCGTTGCAACAAATCCGGTTATGCTCTACTCGGTCATGGCTGTCGTAAATGGGCTGTATATATCGACACACAACGCATTTCGAGGCCTTCAGAGGAGTGCCATTTTAGGCAATTTTTTCCGCACGGTGATTTCCATCCCCATCGCCCTGTTATTCAACATTGTAGTGAAAGGTATCCTTTTGAGCTTTGGTATAGCGGGGGTTGATCTTATTCTTCAGAAGTGGGCAGCCATTATATCCAAAGCAGCGTCTGACTGTGTAGCCGGTGTGATAGAGGGCCTTGCTGATCGATCTGAGAACATACGAGTTCGTCTTCGCGATTATCGCAGTAAATTGGAGCAGGTTTTTGCTTCATATACACGGATGGAAATCTTGTTTCCCGAATCGGATGTGCTTGAAATGCTCGAATCTCCGAAGCGATTTATACGCACTATAAAAAAGGAGGCGAGTGATCTGGAAAAGATCGTTATTATCAATGCTCTTGATCTTCTCTATTTCTGGATGTATCAGCCGCGAGCACAAAGTGCATTGCAGATGGTTATCAAAGGAATGTCTTATGAAGAGCGACAGATATTTATCCGTACACAAACGGTGCTTGAACGGAACCGCGAGATAAGCCAGCTCTTTGTTGACGGAGTGGTGGGCAAGAACTTTTCCAAAGCCCTTTCTTTTTACCTTGACAGATCGCAAGAATACCTGCAGATAATAAAGAAGATCGTTTAGAAGATGCTATAAGAATTATGTCAGACTCGCATTAATGGTTGCCTCTAAAGTCCAGCCTAATCATATCAACGATATGTTCCAGCTGATTTTATATTGAATGGAGAGGTCGTTCCCCCGTTGCTTGCGGCTGGGATTATCGAGCGAATAAAAATCAACAGGTATTGTACCATAGCGAGGATTTCCTGTAACTTGTTGCGAATAGATTCAATCTCTTCTCATATGTATAAAAAGTTCACCTACACTCGCATTCGGTTTTACAGACACTTTCTCCTAATGTATAGACTGGCATAGCTTAGATATTTTATTGTTGAATCTTTATATGGTTAGATGTGGTATCGTAGATTGTCATAAACGGGTTGAATATAGGGAAAGAAAAAAGTACCAAACCAGAGAGTATTGCATGGAAGATGATATTCGGTGGGTGAAAACCCACTGTGCGCGGATGGACCACGGCGGATGCGGGTTGCTGGTCGGGGTGAAGGACAACAAAATTGTAACGATTAAGGGAGATCCTGACGGATTTCTTAACAGGGGGTATATCTGCCCCAAAGGGCTTGCGTCTCCCGATCGTCTGACCCATCCCGATCGTCTCACCTATCCATTGAAGAGGGCGGGAAAACGCGGCGAAGGAAAGTGGGAACGGATATCCTGGGACGAAGCCCTTCGATATATCGCTGAAAATCTCAATTCAATCAAAGAAGAATACGGTGCAAAGGGCGTCGCCTTTGGTGTCGGCATGCCCAAAGGCCTGGAACACTTTGTCCTGATCCGCTTGGCAAACCTCTTCGGCTCTCCGAACGTTGTCGCGTCGCAGGATGTATGTCACGCACCCCGTGAGATAACGGGCATTCATACGTGCGGTTTTTATCCGGTGACGGACTTTCACCACAAGAGCGAACTGGTTGTCCTATGGGCAAGCAATATCACCTCCACCAATGAAGAGGGGGAGATATGCAGCCTGTTGATGGATCAGCTACGGGAAGGGACAAAGCTTATCGTCATCGATCCGAGGAAGATCGATCTGGTCGATAAATCGAAGCAGTGGCTTCAACTGCGGCCGGGTACGGACAATGCCCTTGCCCTGGGATTGTTACATGTTATTATAGAAGAGTCTTTGTACGACAGGGAATTTGTTGAAACGTGGACCCACGGATTCGAAGATCTGGCGCAGCAGGTAAAACAGTACACTCCCGCAAGGGTCTCGGAGATAACCTGGGTGCCGGCCGATTATATCCGCGAGACAGCACGTCTGTACGCAACCTCCAAACCGGCCGCGATCCAGTGGGGAAATCCCATAGAACATAATATCAACACCTTTGAGACGGTACGGGCGCTGATCAGTCTGATGGCGATAACGGGCAATCTCGACATTCCCGGCGGTAATGTTGCGGCCCGTGACCCGAAGATCATGGGACTGGGGGCGTTTGTCCGTGCCGATCTCATTCCCGACAAGAGAAAGACAATGATCGGCGCGTATCACCACGTGATTCCCCGGCTGATGACCGTCGCTCCGTCGTTCTTTAAAAAGGCCGTTCTCGAGGGTGTCCCCTATCCGGTCAAGGGCTTCTATGGTATGTGTTCAAATCCGCTGCTGTCCTACGCCGACAGCCGTCAGACCTACGAGGCCTTCAAGAAGCTCGATTTTGTGGCGATAGCCGACCTGTTCATGACCCCCACGGCGACCATGGCGGATGTGGTTCTGCCCGTTGCAAGCCAGTTCGAGATAAACGATATCGGTCATTACGGCATCGGCCACGGTTTTATCGTCGCCCGTCCAAAGGTGGTTGAACCGCCGGAAGAGTGCTGGCCCGATATGAAGATCATGAACGAACTGGGCAAGCTCATCAGTCCGCCGGATCTATGGCATGATGATTATGAAGAATTCCTTGAAGATGTTGTCAGGCCGGCCGGTCTTACCTACGGTCAGTTCGTCGAAAAGGGGTATCTGAAAGGCCCTGACCGATTCAAGCTGTATGAGGAAAAGGGATTTCAAACGCCGACTGGCAAGGTGGAATTGAGGTTGAGCACGGCCGAGAAATTTGGATTGCAACCCTTGCCGGAATTCAGCGGTCTTCCCGAAGAACATGACGCCGACTATCCTCTCATACTGAACAGTTCTAAGAGTCGCTATTTCCTCCATTCTTCATACCGAGGACTGGAAAGATTGCGCAAACTGCGACCGCACCCGAAGGTCGAGATTCATCCGGAGACGGCTAAAAAGTATGATATCAATGAGGGCGATGAAGTCATTATTGAGACCAGGAATGGCACCATCATACAGGTTGCCGCTCTGACCGATACCGTCGATCCGCGGATCATTAATGCCTCCCACGGATGGTGGTTTCCCGAGAAGTCACCGAAATCTCAGTACGGATGGGAGCGATCGAATTTGAATATCCTGACTTCAGTGGGAAAGCTCGGCAAAGAATACGGTACCCCCAACCTTAAAGGAATAGGGTGCAGAATCAGCGGAAAGGTGATCGCCGACCAAATGAGTAGTTTACAATACAAAGGATCATGTAAAGGAGCATTATAAATGGAAAACAATATACAGGGAATCGAAGAGTTGAGCCATGAAGATATGGCACGTCTCATTCTGGACATGGTACATCGCACGATTGTTCATCATACCCTCTGGTTTAGAGAGGTTGAACATCAGATGGGGTTTGCCAAGACATTAGACATTTTGAATTCTGTTTACGGCAGTAGTTATACGGTACAGATGAAGAGGCTTTCTCGTGTCTTGGGGTTTGAAATGAAGGAAGGGATACCTGAACCACTACTGAAAATGTCAAGAAAAAAGCTCCTTGAGTTAATAGAAATCCTCGGCATAAATTGGATCGCAAATGACGGTTTCTGGTTTCAAGCTGTTGAATCCGTGTACGGGATGAACGACGCCAAACGGTGCAATGATTCCTGTTGGGTAAGGTTCTCACCATTTGAGGCGTGGTCCATCAAAAAATATCTGGGGTTGGCCGAACACGCTGGGATAGAAGGACTGAAAGCGGCGTTGAAGTTCCGTATGTACGCGACCGTAAACGTACAGACCATCATCGATGAAAGTCCCAACAGCATCGTCTTTCAGATGAATAACTGCCATGTTCAGGCGGCACGGAAGCGCAGAGGACTCGACGATTATCCATGCAAGTCCGTTGGCCTGGTAGAATATGGCCGTTTCGCCGAAGGAATTGATTCGGAGATACGCACCGAATGCGTCGGATGTCCGCCCGATCCTCATCCGGATGAATGGTTCTGTGCCTGGCGATTTTTTATTCCGGAAAAGTGAGCTAAAACTTTCTCAAAAAGGCATTAAGGGGCAGTAAGGTAAGGTAGGATACGACGGCGGGAATGTCCCGCCGTCCCTGTCTGTGACGCTCAGATAAGCATTCCTCCGTCGCACAGAATATATGTCCCTGTGGTATAGGAAGCGGCATCGGACACAAGGTACAGGACCGCCCCCGCCATCTCCACGGGTTGTGCGATCCTTTTAATCGGCAACCTCTCCATTATGTATTTGTGAATATCATCATTGGTAACCAGAGCCGCGGAAAATTTTGTCTCTGTAATACCCGGGAGGAGGGCGTTTACCCTGATATTCACGCTTGCAAGTTCCATCGCGTAGGCCTTTGTCATGCTGATCAGGGCGGCCTTGGTGATGGAATAGATGCCCTGAAAGGGCGCGGGGTGAATACCGTTTATCGATGACACGTTGACAATGGAGCCGCCCCCGGTTTCGGTCATAAGTTTTGCGGCGTGCTGGATCATAAAGAAGGGCCCCTTGAGATTCACTTCGTTGGTCTTGTCCCACACCCCCTCATCGGCACCCAGCATGTCTCCGAAGTAGGGATTGGTCGCGGCATTATTGACCAGGATATCCAGTCTGCCGAATCTGTCCTTCACCTCCCGGAAGAGATCCCCGATCTGATCCAGTTTCCCCATATGACATGCAATGGGGACTGCTGTTCCACCTGATTGTTCTATTCTTGCCGCTGCTTCCTTGAGTGCGTCCATCTTTCTGCTGACAAGAATAACCTGTGCGCCATACTCCGCCAGCGTCGTGGCGATTGCCTCACCGATACCTCTGCTCGATCCCGTCACCAGGGCAATCTTTCCATCCAGAGAAAAATCTACTGTTTTCATGTGGTTCCCCCTTTTCGTGCTGACAATTTCTGTTCCAGTTTCCTTATTCATACATCCGGTTTGTGCCTTTCTGCTTGACAAATATATCATTTACTGGACAATTGCAACGAGATGGTCACAGAGGAGGAACATGGTTATGACCTCTGAGAGAGACATTGCGGATGGGCGGAGACTTGAGACACTGGCCCTGCGGTATGGCATTACTATGGATCTTCTTCGGGAATACCTCGGACTATTCCGTAAGAACGAGATCCCTGTTTCTCTCAGGAGAAGGACTCCGAAACGTGCCAGCAGGATCGTGATGGTTTCGACCCATGGTTACTGGGGCGACCCGCCCCCTGCCGGTGTCCCCGATACGGGAGGGCAGACCTACTATGTCCTGGAGGTATCGAAGACGTGGGCATCACAGGGGAGAAAGGTGATTATTGTAGCACGGCACTTTGATCCCTATCCGCGAGTGGAGCGATTCACGGAGAATCTGTGGCTTGTCCGGATCAGGGCGGGTGGAAATGAGTTTGTACGGAAGGAAGATATCTATCCCCTTGTTCCAGAAATGGCGGAGAGCACAGTCGCCGTGGCATCCCTCTTCGGAGCCCACGCCGTGATGGGGCACTACGCGGACGGGATGACCTGTGCGGTGGAAACGGGGGAACGACTGGGGATACCGGTGGTGGTCATCCCTCATTCGCTGGGGATCAACAAGGTGCTCTCCCTCGGTCTGGACCAGTATAATACTGGCACGTGGTTCGATGGACAGTACAACTTCCGCATACGGGAAGATTTTGAACTGGCAGCCCTCCGGGGGGCCGATTTCGAGATCGCGAACACACTGCGGGAACCATATATACTCAAAAAATATTATGGATATGAATTTCCTCATACCGTCATGCCGGCAGGTGCTGGGACCCCTTTTTTTGATATAGTCAGTGATCCTCACCCCGAAATGCTCAAGCGGTACGGTCTGACCCCGGGACGATATCTCATCTATTTCGGACGCTTCTCCGAGTCGAAGAATGTCCCCGGTGTAGTGAAACTCTTTGGCGAGGCACGGCGATTCAACCCCCGGATTATGCAAGGGATAAAACTGGTGCTTGTGGGAGGGTCCCCCGAGGATCCTCTCCCGGAGGAAGTATCCGTTGAAGAGGACATTAAAAATACGATTGCACAGTACCGTTTATCGGATGACGACGTCGTGAGGCTTCCAAGCCAACCCTGGAACATCCTCGCGATTCTCGAACACCACTGCCTGTCCTATATCGGCATGCAACTCATGGAACCTTTCGGCATGGGTGTTGCGGAGACCATGGCGGCGTCAGCCCCCGTTGTTATTTCCGAGAAGGCGGGCATAACAAAATGGATACGAAACGGTCAAGAGGCCATTGTCGTGGATCCCGAGGATCCGCGTGGCGCCGCTCGAAAGCTGATCGGAACCATGCAGAAGGAAGGATCTTTGGAAAGGATCGCCTCCGAAGGACGCAAACTTGCCTTGGGCACGTTCAGGTGGATGGCGATCGGAGAGCGCCAGGGGAAGATACTGGATTCTCTCTGCAAAACCGCGAAAGAAAATCGGAAGAACCGCGTGGTGCGCCACCGTGCCTATCACCGGGCGGTGTTTACCTGGCGGGGAGATCCTCCGCAGGTCAAACTAAACCATGAAAAGGCTGCAAGGAGCCTGCTGCCGTACCTTATTGAGCGAATAGGCGAATCCCGGCGCAAGAACAAGAGGATGGTAGTGGTAATCGGGGGAGAATCTGGAGCGGGAAAGACCGAAATAGCGGAATATCTCAGATACCTTCTGCGGACCGAAAAAATACGGGGCATGACTATAGCGGGGGACGCCTTCTTCAAACTGGCGCCGGAGGCAAACCATCGGGCTCGCCTTGAGGCTTTTACAGCGGGAACGTTGTCTCGGTATATCGGCCCGGGAGAAGTGGATCTGGAGCAACTGGATTCCATACTGGAACATGCTGCCGACAGGAGCGTTGATGAGATTTCTATACCATCGGATTGCAGACGGCTTGGTTCGAGGAGATATAGGGATGTACCGGTTTCGCTCACCGGCGTGGGAGTTGTCCTTGTTGATTTGACCTATGGCCTGGCCCTGAAGAACGCCGCCCTGAAGATCTTCCTTGAATCGGATTACCGAAAACGGATAGCCGACGTGAAGGACCGGAATCTTGCCCGTGATCCTGATCAGGATTTTGGATTCATCCTGAAAGTCCTGGCGATAGAACATGAAATCATACAGGGGTTGCGGGGTCGGGCCGATATTATCGTTTCGAGTTATTACGAGGCAAGGCCACGGTAATTATACAATAAGGACACATGCCTTTTGGGACGATTGTCACGGGCAATGTAGTGCCTTTGTTATTAAAAGTCATGTCTTTTCAGGTTGTATTTTGCCATCTTCAGCTGAAGCCCTCTCCTGCTGAGACCCAGTTGCAGGGCCGCTTTGCTGACATTTCCGCTGCATTCTTTCAGAACCCTCACGATCATATCCTTTTCCAACTGTTCTGTCTTGTCTTTCAGAATAGTCTTGAAAGATTTCGTGGATTCGGCGGTACTGTCGGAGGATTCGGTTGCAGTGGAAAATCGAATATCTGCAGGAATATCTTCAATGGTTATGATATCTCCCGTGGCAAGTAGCACCAGCCGTTCCATCAGGTTTTCCAGTTCCCTGATGTTTCCCGGCCAGCCGTAGTGAGAGAAGAAATCTTCCACCTCCGGGTCGATACCCTCTACCCTGCGGTTAAGTTTTTTATTGAATTTCTTGAGAAAGAAATCGGCAAGAGGACCAATATCTCCCCTTCTTTCTCGTAGCGGCGGGATATCGATGGGAAATACGTTCAACCTGTAATAGAGATCTTCCCTGAACCGTCCCTCCTCCACTTCTTCCAGGAGGGTTTTGTTTGTAGCCGCAATAAGCCGTACATCGACCTTGATTGTCCTCAGACCACCCACCCGTTCAAATTCCTGGTCCTGGATCACCCTGAGGATCTTCACCTGCATATCCTTCGGCAGATCACCAATTTCATCGAGAAACAGGGTGCCCGTATGGGCCAGTTCGAACCTGCCCGGTTTTCTGTAAACGGCGCCCGTGAAGGCCCCCTTTTCAAAGCCGAAAAACTCGCTTTCCAGCAGATTTTCCGCGATAGCCGCGCAGTTGATCTTAATAAAGGGATTGTCTTTGCGCGGGCTGTTTCTATGAATTGCGTTGGCGAAGAGTTCCTTTCCCGTCCCCGTTTCGCCGGTAATCAGGACCGTCGTAGCCGTGGGAGCCACTTTCCCGATAAGATCATACATCTCCACCATGCATTCGCTGGAGCCTATGATATCGTGGCGCTCTATTTCATCGGATGAGAGTGCCGGTTCGTTTTCATTCAGAGCCCTGGTTTTAAAAGCCTTGCTGATAACGTTTTTCAGGTCGTCCTGATCGAAGGGTTTGGTGATGTAGTCGAAGGCCCCTTTTTTCAGTGCCTCAACTGCGGTCGTGATCGTGCCGTGAGCGGTAATTACAATCACGGGAATTGAGGGATAATCGTTCTCTATCTTACTCAAAAGGCCCAGGCCGTCGAGTTTCGGCATCTTGAGATCGGTTACAACGACGGCCACATCGTCATGTTTGAGAACTTCGAGCGCTTCAAGACCATCGGATGCCGTGGCGACCTCGTAGTGCTCCTTCTTGAGCATGGCCTCCAAGACAAGAAGCATGTTCAGTTCATCGTCAACAATCAGTATCTTTTTCATATGCGTCATAGGTGGATTTATTTTTATAGCAAAAAATCATTATTATGTGACCGATCCTCTGTCAAGGTATTTAAGTGATGTCGTCGGATACAAATCAGCGGTGTGCTTTCATACAATGATACCGAAGGGGCGATACCGTGGTATCGAATGGAAGACGGGAATTTGCACATTCGGCGGAGCACCTACCGATACCCCGGACCTATATGTCGTGCATTTTCTCCGGTGCCAGCTCTTCCCGTACCTCGGTGACTCCGGGGACCGCCCTGATAGCAGCGAGCAGGGCATCCTTGGATTCCAGGGGATTGATGAGACCGGTGAGGACGACGACGCCCCTTTCGGGCACTTCGACGTGCATGTTCTTTGCCCCAAGGCTTGTCTTCTTAACCGATGTTTCGACCAGCTTTTTCAGACTGAACCGTTGCATCGTTTCCATGGCCTGGAGACTGCAGGTGTTGATGATTTCGGACCGGGCAACGGAGATCAGCAGATCGGCGGCTGCGTCGGTTCCGAGTTTGTCCCTGTTGATAATAAGATCGTAGAGCGCCGGATCATCCCAGTCCATACCAAAGGCATAATGCATGAATCCCCTTCTGCTGCTGTCACTGCCACGGATGGTTTTCAAGGCGGCCGACCGGCCGATTTTGTAGGACGAGATAATTTTTTGCAGACGGGTTTCTTCCGATGAATAGATCCTGACGTGGAGAGCGCATCCGAAATCACGGAGGAGAAACGGGGCTCCGTGCCCTATGATGACCCCGTCTCCCCGGTGGGATACATCGTAGATGACCGCTTCGAGGAGTTCCAGGTACGACTGGGGATGCAGCTCGAGGACGCGGCTTAAAAAACCCGGCGCCTTCTCGTCCAGACTTTTCAACTCCTTGGGGGAGAGACCCAGTGCGATGGATTCTTTCCGGAGCGTTTCATCGTCGTAAAGCGGTATTCCCAACCCTTCGGCCACGCGGCGAGCGATCTCAGACCCGCCGCAACCGATTCCAGCCGTAATGGTTATCAATGCCATGATTCTTCTTCCTCCCTTTTTTCGGATAGAGGAGTTATCTCTTATTCTTTCGTGAAAGTGTTTGCCGTCATATATACAATAGATACACAAAGAACACCACAATCGTCAGATAGATAGCCGTCAGTCCTCCGCCTGCACGCATAAAATCCGCCGTTCCGTATCCCCCGGGAGACATGAGGAGTGCGTTGACCTGGTGAGTCGGGAGGAGAAAGGAGTTGGAGGCACAGACGGCGACCAGAAGCGCCAAGCCCCGGGGGTCGACGCCAGCCATGTTTGCGATACTCATCGCCAGGGGCACCAGAAGAATCGTGGCGGCTACATTCGATATGACGAGGGAAAGGATGGTGGTAATGATGCCGACAGCGAAGAGGATGGAAAGGATGTGTCCTTGTCCCAGCAGCTGCACTATTCGGATGGCCACGTACCGGGCCGCACCAGTATGCTCCATGGCAATACCGAGGGGAATCAAACCGGCCAGGAGGAAAACCGTCCGCCAGTCAACGGCGCGGTAGGCCTCATCGATTGGTACAATCCGCAGAAGGATCATGGCCAGGGCTCCGGTCAAGAGGCCGAGGGCAATCGGAAGCCCTGAAAGAGTAAGGATAATTGCCCCGGCAAAGCAGAACAGTGCGGTGACCGGTCGCTGTTTCGGTGCTGCCTCCGAGGTTTCGACAGGGGTGACGAGGACGAAGTTGGTGTTGTCCACCATGGCCCGAATCTGCTGCCACCGGCCGTGAACGATCAGAGCGGTTCCCGGCTGGAGTGGTTCGTCAGCAAAGCTGTCTCTCTGCTCCCGCTCGCCGCTGAGAAGCATGATCGGCTCGACGCCGTATGTCTTGCGGAGAGCTATCTCGCGCAGTGTCTTTCCGATAAGGGGAGCCCTCACGGGGATGACCAGTTCGGCAAAACCGGCCTGCCCGGCAGTTTCCAGATCTTCAAAGGGAGCGGTGTCTTCTCTGTACATCAGGCCGTAATCGATAACGAATCGGTCCAGGTCTTCCCGTTTTCCCAGGAGTGCCAGTCGCTGCCCCGCGGCGAAGGGTGTGTACCTCCAGGGGGCATAGAGCACGTCACCTCCCTGTGCGAGGGCGAGCAGATTCAACCGGTACTGTGCCAGGATCTGGACCTCTTCTCTGGTTTTTCCCACCAGGGGGCTCTTGGCCGGGATGGCGCAGTGGTAGATGGTGGTGGGCAGGTGCCATGTCTCGATCAGCTTCCGTTGTATGCTGATCGGTTTTTTTTCACGCTCCTTCATGCCGGGGAGGACACGGTTGCCGAATAGGAGAAAATAGACCACACCGGCTCCGAGAAGGGCGATGCCCATAGGCGTAACACTGAACAGACCGAAATCGTGGTATGTGCCATGCCGCAGCAGATCGTTCAGGATCAGGAGGGGGGTTGACCCGACCATGCTCAGGTTGCCTCCCAGGATGACAGCGAATCCCATGGGCATCAGAAGACGCGACGCCGGCATGCCCGTGCCCTTGGAGATCCTCAGTATTGCTGGAAGGAAGAGGGCGGCGGCTCCGATGTTCTGGATGAAGGCGGAGATCAGACCCACGGTAACGGTGATCAGGCCGATGAGACGTTTTTCATCGGCCCTTGCAGTAGATATGATGGGCTGTACGAGTCGGTTGATGGCGCCGGAACGATCCACGCCGTACCCCAGGATCATGACGGCGATCACCGCTACGACGGCATTACTGGCGAGCCCCGAGAATGCCTCCGCCGGTTCCACGAGCCCCAGCCAGGGAAGGGTGACCATCACCAGAATGGCTACGATATCCACCCGTAGCGTATCGGTAACGAAGAACAGCACCGTCACGCCGAGGATCAGAAAAACGAGGGCCATCTGCATGGTCATAATGTGACTCCTCTGAAATCGATTATGCGTAGGCCGTTCTCTTTACGAAGGCCACAGGATCAAAGCCGGAACACAGAGTATGACGGCATCGACGGGATGTGTCTCGGAGATGAGGAGGAGACAACAACGATGTCCGGGGTCAATGCCATGTCAGTGGGCGTCATGCAATACGTCCCGATTTACTTCTTACTCTGTATTACTGAACGGTTGTCATTATAATGTCCGGAAGGATGCCGGTCAATATGAAATACAAAAGAAGGTTTTTCCGCAAGGTGTTTCATTTCCATTTCTTTAACAGGAAAAACAGCAGCAGACCGAATATCTCAAGTCGGCCCAAGAGCATATCGCCGGTAAGGATCCATTTGCCCAGTGCAGGTATGAGGCTGAAATTACCCGCCGAGCCGACCATGCCGAACCCGGGTCCCACATTTCCCATGGCGGCTGCCGACGCGGAAAAGGCGGTCATAATATCAATCCCCATGCCGCATATCATGAGACTCGACGCAAATACAACGAGGATGTACAACAGGACATAGAGGAGGCTGGCCTCAAGGATATCTTCATCGATCGTTACCGAATCTATCTTCTCCTTCACGATGGCGTGGGGATGTTCAAACTTTGTGATCCTTTTCCGTATTGCGTGCCAGAGCAAAACAGACCTGTCAACCTTGATGCCTCCCGATGTGGATCCGCTGCACGCGCATTGGAGGGTGAAAAACAGGATCAGCAATTGAGCAAAGGGGGGCCAGAGGGTGGTGTCGGTAGTCGCAAAGCCGGTTGACGTGCCGATGGAGATGACTTGAAACGCCGCATATCGAAGAGACTCCAGCCATCCTGAAAACACCGTCCCATGAATATTGAAAACCGTCAGAACAATCCCGGCGAAAAGGGCAGTCAGGTAAAATCGGACAACGGTCGACCTGCACAGGGCCCGTATGTTTCCCAGAAGGGCCACGAAAAGAAGGCCGAAATTGATCCCCGATAGGACCATGAAGATCATGATTACCGTTTCGATTGCCTCGCTTCCGTAATAGGCGATACTCAGGTTCTTTGTCGAAAATCCTCCGGTGGCGATGGTGGCGAAGGAGTGGTTGATCGCATCAAATAGGGTCATCCCGCAGACCGTCAGTGCCAGGGTCTCCAGTGCCGTCAGTCCTACATAGATGAGCATGATAATCTGCAGGGTCTTTGTAGTTCGGTACCTGAAGTTGGCGGCTGCAAGAGGAGAGATCTCCGTGCGGTAGAGGACCATCCCTACCTTGCCCATCGAAGGCAAAACCGACAGGACAAAGATGATAATCCCCACCCCGCCGATCCAGTGAGTAGCCGAGCGCCAGAAGAGAAGACCCGTTGGAAGCGCCTCTATGTCGGTCAGGATGGAAGAGCCGGTGGTGGTAAATCCGGAGACGCTCTCAAACCATGCGTTCGTAAAGGTAAATTCACCTCCCCAGAGAACATAGGGGATCGTACCGATCAGGCAGGAGAGCAGCCAGCTCGACACGACGATGGTGAATCCTTCCTTATTGGTAATCTCTTCCGTCGGCGGGACAAAGATGAAGGGAAACACGCCAAAGAGCGACGCGATGAGGCATGTGTACCCGAGTGGGAAAAGGGCCGAATCTCTGTTGAAAAAAGATATCACAGCGGCAATGAAGAGAAAGACCGCATTGAGCAGCAAGACGACCCCGATGTATCTGAGAATGATAGGTAGTCTCATGGAAGTTTTCTCATGCCTTCGATCGGGCGATCAGGTTTTCGACCGAAGAAACCAGGTCTGCCAGTTCGTCTTTGGTTTCGACCTTCACATCAAGCTGTTTTCCAGAGTCGAGGTAATCCTGTATACCATCGGTGAGTCTGATAATGGGGTTTACAATAAAGAGATTAATCAGAAAACTGAAGATAATCGCAAATATGAACGCTGAGACGACGGCAATGATCCCCGGCATGGTTGCCCGATGGCCCCTGCTTTCCAGATTGGACGCTGTGCGGTACATTGTTTTATCATTGAGCGTCATGAGGTCCTGAGTGGTGAGCTTTACCTTCAGGAACGCCGAGTGGACCTCGCGGAGATACCAGTTTAAATCTCCTTCACGTGCGGTTCCAACGACGGATTGGCGCCACAGATTTCTGTATGTATCGTAGGTATTCATAATTTCGTCGACATAGCCCTTCTCTCCCGGAATAGTGATGTTACTGCGCGCTGTCTCGTATGCCTTCCGGAATGACTCATCGGCAGAGTTTATGATGGTCCGTCCCTCCTCCCGTTTGCCCAGGAGCAGGAGCAGTATGCCGCTGTCCTCCCGTTCAAGCGCCTCGATCATCGATTTCGCCGCATTGACGCTTTTGTAGTTCTCATCCAGGATCTTCTGGACCGATATACCGATGGTACTCAATTCATATATCGACCATACCCCGGCGACCAGTAGCATGGTTGACAGAATGAGAAAGCCTGACAGTATCTTGATGCGTATTCCCATATCTCACTCCTTTTTTGGAGATACCAGCCGTAATGGGCTATCCGTTCCTCATGACGGGTTGCCACGGACGAGCGAAATGCAAGCAGGGTTGACGGTTCTCTGTCCGGGTATACGCGGATCAGATCCGTATGAAAAACACCGTTCCGCTGCCGGGTGTCGATTCCACATCTATACGGCCGCCGTGATTCTTTACGATCCGCTGGCATACGGAGAGGCCGAGACCGGTCCCCTTTTTCTTTGTTGTAAAAAAGGGCTTGAAGATGTTTTTCAGATGGTCTTTGTCTATTCCGCATCCCGTGTCGCGAATGGCGATCTCTATGGCCTTGCCTCCGCTGTTCCCAACGCTGGTTGTGGCAAGTTCCAGGGTCCCGCCTTGGGGCATCGCTTCCATGGCATTCAACGCAATATTCAGGATGACCTGTATCATCTGTTCCCCGTCGATCCACACGCGCGGAAGGTTCTCGTCCAGGTTTTTTTCTATAACGATATTCTCCTGTTTTCCTGCCGTCGTGATGAGGGCTACGACCTTCTCTATGATACGGTTTACATCCTGCATCTCCGCGTTCTTTGTATAAGGCCGTGCATAGTCAAGAAACTGTGATACGACACCGTTCAGTCTGTCTGTCTCCTCGACGATCACACTGAGAAGCTTCTGGTTTTCATCCGATCCCGCCTCAGACTTCAGGTACTGGGCGGCACCCTTGATCGAGCTCAGGGGATTTCGTATCTCGTGGGCAAGGCCGGTCGCCATTTCCTCCAGAAGCATGGATTTCTCCTTTTCTATTTCTTCGTCAATGGCATAGAGCGATACCAGCACATCCCTGCCATCGAGGAAGAATCGGCTTGCGATCTTTTTGAGGACCAGCTTGGCGGGATCTATCGAAATAACGATCACAAACGATGTCAGAAAGATGCTGTTGAACGAAAAAGCGGTGGCCTCTCCGAACAGGCTTGTAATAAGATAGAACATGATAGTGACAAACATGACAAGGGCAAATACGACGAGAGCCCTGACCATGATCTCGTGAAGATCAGGCAGGCGGGGGTAGGTTATAATAATCAGGGTGAAGTAAATCAGAACTCCCAATGCGATATTGGACATGGAGGGGATATTGTAGCCGTTGAGGTGAAGGATATCCGAAACGCTCAATACGGCCGTCAGGGCGCAGGCGATTGCTATATACTGGAGCCGCTTCTTTTCCACCTGTGATTTCTGTGTCTTGATCGAGCTGACAAGGGCCGCATAACAGTACACGATGACGGAACCAATATAGAGGTAGAAGACAGACCTCAGGTACGACCATCCATGCCATGGCGTCACACAGATGGTGGCGAGGAGGAAACTGCATAGTGCCGCGAACAGTACGACTTTTTGTGAAGGAAAGTGACGCCGGTTCAAAAAGGAGCGGCAAAAGGCGATCAGCAACGGTGGAATGGACAGCAGGCCCGCGTAGCTGATGGATTTCAGAAAATCAACATCGAAAACCCCGTAAAAAAATGCGGCTATTTTCTGGAGAAACAGGGCAAGACAGACGAATGCGAAAAGGAGTTGAACCGAGGATCTCCTTCTCTTCAAGAACAGTGAAATTGAAATTGTAAAACTGACTACCGCCAGGGCAAAGGTTTCCATACCGTTCCAATCAGATATCCGTGTACAAAGTGTCCAACCGTTTCAAGCCGGATGATTCATGCCTGTTTCCCGACTCCGGGAGAAATCTTGATATGCAGCAATCCGGTACTGTCAGCCCATGGTACCATGTAATGGCGGAATTCATCAACTTTTCGCTGTATTGGTGCGAACAACACTTTCCAGTGCGAATGGGACTTCGCACTATTTGATCCCTTTCCCCAGGGGTGTCTCACGGGCGTCTTTCAGAAATTACATGCAATATCAAACCGTTAAAGAGATGTGGTCCGTGTTGTTGATCTTGGCACGAATGATGCTCAAAGAAAAACGTATGTGGTTGTGTTGTGTTTAATCAGTGAAAAGGAGAAACGATCTGTAATGAACGAAGAAACTACCCGGAAAATCGGAGTCGTCTTTCCCGGTCAGGGATCTCAGCGTTCCGGCATGGGAAAAGATTTTTATGACAATATCCCCGTAAGCAGGGAAACCTATCATGAGGCGTCGGAAATTCTGGGATGGGATGTGGCTGCCATGTGTTTTGGGGAGGATGAACGACTCGATCTCACCGAATATGCCCAGCCCTGCATACTTGCAACAGAGATCGCCATGCTTCGCGGCCTCCGTTCGTTATACGGGTTTATCCCCGAATATTTCGGGGGGCATAGCCTGGGAGAATATACGGCCCTGGTTGCCGCGGACGTTCTGCCCTTTCCTGATGCCCTGAAGATCGTGCGGGATCGCGGCTGTCTCATGCAAAAGGCAGCCCCGGTGGGCACCGGCGGCATGGCGGCGGTCATAGCGGATGACCTGGATCTGGGCGCGGTTCAAGGTGCGTTGAACGGACTGCCCATGGACATTGCGAACGATAATTCCGTCAGTCAGGTTGTTATAAGCGGCATGTCCAGCGCGATGCCTGAAACGGAAAAAAGACTCAGGGAGTCTATGAGCGACAGTCAGTCCTTCAGGTTCATACCCCTGAATGTCAGTGCCCCCTTTCACAGCCGATTCATGAGTGCCGCACGAGAGACCTTTGGAGACATACTCTCCGACATCGAGGCGAAACTGAAACCGGCCAACGCAAAAAAGGTGACGTCCAATTTTACCGGTCTTTTTCATTCAGACAGCCGTAGCGACATTATTAACAGGATGGTCTCCCAACTGAGTAATACGGTGCAGTGGAGAAAAAATATGGAGGTCCTCGCGGCTTCGGCAACCTCGATATTTGAAATAGGCCCGGGTCGTCCCCTCAGAGGTTTCTTCAAAACCCTCAATCTGACATGCCAGTCCATTACGACATTTTCATCGGCACAGAGGACATTGGAAAAAGCCGTGGCGCTCTAAAGCAGTCTTTACGGATATGTAACAGGTGGTTCAACCCTTGCTTGCTTCCGTTGCTCAGGGATAACCGCGCTTACGGTCATCCCGTCTCGTCGGGATCTTCAGCGATGGAAAAGGGCTTCATGGAGCCATCATACCTTTAAGGAGAGTACATACAGCATGGATTTTAATCTCAACGACGAACAGCAGATGTATCTGGAGACGGTTCGAAAATTTGTCAAAAACGAGATAACCCCGAAGGTTATGGCGATGGAAAGGGAGCACGTCTTCCCCCTCGATACGATACAAAAGGCGTGGGATATTGGTCTGTTGAATCTTTCGATTCCCGAATCGGTGAAGGGCTATGAGGTAGATGTCGTTTCATCGGCGCTGATCGTCAGAGAGCTGTCTTACGGTGACACCGGAATTTCTACGTCGGCCATGTGTAACGATCTGGCCAATGTCGTAATCGCCCAGCATGGGACCGAGAAGCAGAAAGAGGCCTTTCTCCATCCCTTCGTCGACGCCCCACTCATTTCGTCTTTCTGCCTGACAGAACCGGGTGCGGGGTCGGATAACCTGTCCATGACCACCTATATCAGGAAACGGGATGATGGCAAGTATATCCTGAACGGCGAGAAGTGCTTCATCACGAATGCCTCGTACGCATCTCAGTTTACGGTGTTCTGCAAGGTCGGCAAGCCCGGCAGCATGATGGTGGCCTGTGTCGTTATCCCCAGCGAATCGATTCGCGGCGGGAACGTTACCGTTCAACCCTTCGATGCCAGAGAGATTGTCTTGCCGCAAGGGGGTACGGTCACGACGGGCAAGCCGGAGGATAAACTCGGTCAGCGCCTCTCGAATACGGCTACGGTCAAATTTGAAGACGTGGTCATAGACGATCAACAGATCATCGGCAACCGGAGACTCGGATTCACCTACGCCATCGATGTCCTCGATTATGCGCGGCCCATGGTCGCGGCGATCGGTGTTGGTCTGGCAAAAAGGGCGTTTGATGTGACGCTGGAATATACAAAGGAGCGCAAGCAGTTCGGACAGAGGATCTGCGATATTCCCGTGGCGAGAGACACCCTGGTCCAGATGTGGAAAAAGGTGGAACTGGCAGATCTGGCTCTGATGAAAGCGGCGTTCAAGGTTCAGGAACAGGCCGAAGACAGGGGCGTGTATGCATCTCTGGCTAAGAATACGGCCGCGGAAGCGGCCCTCTTCTGTACCCGGGAGGGTCTCCATCTTCACGGCGGTTACGGTTTTATGGCGGAATACGAAATATCAAAGCTGGCGCGCGATGCCCATATCATCGACATATACGAAGGGGTACGGGAGGTTCAGGATATGATCATAGGACGGGAGTTGGTATAAATATGTTGTATCTTCACGGGGTAGGCCATTTCCACCCGGACAATGTAATCACGAACGGATTTTTGGAAGAACTTGACATAGGGATCAGCGAAGAATGGATCATGGAGCGCGTGGGGATACAGGCCCGCCACACGAGTCTTCCCCTGGATTATATTAAAACGACAAAGAATCAGGACCCGCGTGCGGCGCTTGAGGCAAGCCTCTACACGAACGCGCAGTCAGGGGCCCATGCGGCTCGGCTTGCCCTGGAACGGGCAGGGCTGAAACCCGAGGATATAGGCATGGTGATATCGGGGAGTTCGACGCCGGATTACGCTATCCCGGCCGAGGCGGCGATCGTGGCGGCCGAACTGGGGATTGACTCTCCCTGTTTCGATCTCAATTCCGCCTGTTCGAGCTTTGGTGTGCAGCTTAAATTCCTGTCCGACATGCGGCCGGAAGCCCTTCCTCCCTATACTCTTGTGGTGAATCCGGAAAACTTTACCCACACGATAAACTATTCCGACCGGAGAACGGCGCCTCTCTTCGGTGATGGAAGCAGCGCAGTCGTTATCTCCGCCAGTGTTCCTTCGACCATGGTGTTTGAGGCATCCTTTTCCGATTCGAATCCGCGGTCCTGGGACAAGGTGCGCATCCCCCGTCTGGGACACTTCTGGCAGAACGGAAGTGCCGTTCAGGGGTTTGCCATACGCAAGACGACCGAATCGCTCAGGAAACTGCAGGAGGCCTTCCCCATTAACTCGGGCAGATTCAAGTTTATCGGGCATCAGGCAAACTTCGGCATGTTGAGAATGGTTTGTGAACGGTGCGGCATACCCGAAAAGGATCACTGGTACAACGTCGTCTATTACGGCAATACGGGAGGATCGAGTGCTCCCTGTGTCCTGAGCCAGAACTGGGACAGGCTGCGTCCCGGCGATCATATAGCGCTGGTCATGGTCGGATCGGGGCTTACCTGGGTCCGCACCATGTTAAAAGTAGCGGAACAGGATCATTGACAAGGCAGGGGGAGGAACAATGACATACGATGAATTTATGAAGACCGAAGCATTCGACATGACCGACCTGATTACCTTTGCGTACGGACGGTTGGTCGATGACCCGCCCGAGGATTTCGATGCCCGTCTGCCGGCCCCCCCGTTCCTCATGATGGACCGGATCCTTTCGATCACCCGTGACGGCAGGAAGGGATCGATAATCGCCGAGCAGGACATACGGTTGGACGCATGGTACTTCCAGTGCCACATGCCGGGCGATCCCGTCCAGCCCGGCTGCCTCTGCGTCGACGCAATCTGGCAGTTGCTGGGTTTCTACTGCTGCTGGAGGGGAGGACTGGGCGGCGGCAGGGCGCTGGGTTGCGAAGGGATAGCCTTCAACGGGCAGATACGACCGTACAACCGGACGGTGCGGTTTGAAATCGATGTGAGACGATTTACGCAACTCAAGGATTCGGGTGCGAGCATCGTCATAGGAGACGGCAGGGTGTTCGTCGATGACGAACTGATAATGACCATACAAAACGCCCGCACGGGGATCTTCAGGGGAATCGTCTATCCCGATTATCCGAAACAGTCACCCAATTCCAGAGGTGGAATTATAAAGAGGGACATATGAGCAATCCGGAATCAAAACCAGTGGCAGTTATCACAGGAGGCGGAACCGGCATCGGTGCCGCGTGCTGCAAAGCCCTTGCCGCGGAGGGATTCAGAGTAGGTATTCATTATCGGAGCAGTGAAGGCCAGGCGAAGGAGGTCCTGTCTCAGATAGACGATGGATTTCTCCTGAAGGCCGATCTGGCCGATGTGGATGCAGTGGAGGCTATGACGCAGGCCATAAAGAGCGAAGCGGGACGTGTGGACGTACTGGTCAACAGCGCCGGCATATCGATCAACAGCGATATCATATCGATGAAGATAGATGAGTTTGATTCCCAGCGGGCGATGGTGCGGGGGACCTGGTACCTGACCAAACGGATACTGCGCCTTTTCATGATCCGCAAAAACAGCGGAAGAATCATCAATATCTCCAGCGTGGTAGGACATACGGGCAACGGCGGGCAGATACCGTACACGATGGAGAAAGCGGCCCTTGACGCCTTTACCAAGTCTCTGGCGAAGGAACTGTGGGGGAGAAACATTCTCGTCAATTCAGTTGCACCGGGATTTATCGGTACGGCGATGACCGAGTCTCTTCCCGATGACGTGCAGCAGAAGATCATGCAGAACATCCCCCTGGGGAGGATGGGGAATCCTGAAGAGATAGCCGATGTGGTGGCCTTTCTTGCGGTCAGGGGCAGCTACATTACGGGAAGCGTTATTCATGTGAACGGGGGGCTTTATGGCGGCTGATAGAAAGACGATCGAAGATGTGCTTGCGATGGTTCCTCAGCAACCACCGTTTCGCTTCATCGATGACATACTGGAGTTGGATGAGAATCGTATCGTCGGGACCTACCGTTTCCGTGACGATGAATATTTCTATCGGGGGCACTTTCCGGGGTACCCGATTACGCCGGGGGTAATATTGATCGAGACGATGGCCCAGACGGGCGTCGTTGCCTTCGGTATCTATCAGCTTATGGAACAAGGCGTATCGATCGAACAAATAAAGAATCTGCTGACCCTTTTCACCATGATCGATAATTGTGAATTCAGAGGCATCGTAAGTCCCGGACAGCGGGTTATTATTACCGGTGAGAAAATCTATCTTCGCCGGGGCAATCTAAAAACAAAGGTCAGTATGGAAAGGGAAAATGGAGAATCTGTATGTCACGCTGAACTGACCGGCAGAGGAGTTAATTTTGATGAAACGTAGAGTGGTGATAACGGGAATGGGTGTTACGGCGCCGAACGGGAATGGGCTGCACGATTTTGAACAGGCTCTGCGAGAGGGGAAATCGGGAATCCGGTTCTTTCCCCGGCTGGAGGAACTGAAATTTTCCTGCCAGATAGGCGGCATGCCGGAAAACTTCGACGAGATTCGCACGAGCTATTTCGATCACGAAAAGCTTATGTCTCTGAACGATAATATCGGCTACATATCCGTGTCCGCCGTCGACGCATGGAGGGACGCTGGTTTCACCTGGTCCGACGATAACGATCAGGTAAACTGGGAGACAGGGGCCATTCTCGGTTGCGGCATCGGTGGCATGGATACGATCGCCGAGCGGGTCGTTCCCATGGTCAGCGAAGGTAAGACGCGCCGTATGGGAAGCAGGATTGTCGAGCAGGTCATGAACAGCGGAACCAGCGCCCGCGTGGGGGGCCTTTTGGCACTCGGAAACCAGGTCACGTCGAACTCCGCCGCCTGCAGCACGGGGACGGAGGCCATTGTGGATGCCATGTGGAGGATACGAACGGGGCAGGCGAAGAGGATGCTGGCGGGTGGTTCCGAAGGCGCGTCGCCCTATATCTGGGCCGGATTCGATTCCATGCGCGTCATCGCGCGCAAGTTCAACGACCAGCCGGAAAAGGGTTCACGTCCCATGAGCGCCTCCGCGAACGGTTTCGTGCCGGGAGCGGGAGCGGGCGTGCTGGTCCTTGAGGACCTGGAGACCGCCCTGGAACGGGGCGCCAGAATCTATGCGGAAATACTCGGCGGGTACGTCAACTGCGGCGGTCAGCGCAACGGCGGCAGCATGACAGCGCCGAATCCGGATGGGGTGCAGCGCTGCATCAGAGGCGCCCTGGCCGACGGAAATATCTCTCCCGATGAGATCGACGCGATCAACGGTCATCTGACGGCGACCTTTGCCGACCCGACGGAGGTCAGGAACTGGTCGCTGGCGCTCGGCAGGGATCCGCGTAATTTTCCGTATATAAACTCCACAAAATCGATGATCGGCCATTGCCTCGGAGCGGCGGGGGCGATCGAGAGCGTCGCCGTTGTCCTGCAGCTGCACGGCGGCTTCCTCCATCCGTCCATCAACTGTGAGGATGTGCACCCCGAGATCGAGGCGTATTCAGACAGAATACCTCACACGGTCATGGAATTTCCGGAACTGAAAATCATTGCCAAGGCCTGTTTCGGTTTTGGAGACGTGAACAGCTGTCTGGTCTTCAAGAAATGGGAAGAATAGAAACTGGCTTGGGCGTTACGTTGTTATAAACATAAATCTTATTAAAGAATGCAAGGAGAGAAGGAATGGACGAAAAACAGATTTTTCAAGAGATGGTGAATATTCTCAGGCCCTATGTCAAGGATCCGGCCCTGCTGGAGAGCGCGACAAAGGATACGCATATACTGGATGACCTCAAGGTCAATTCCGCGCGTCTGGTGGATGTGATCATCAAGTGCGAAGATGTGTTCGACATCGAAATCGACGATGATGATGCCGATCAGATCCGGACCATCGGCGACGCCGTGAATGTCCTGCAAAAGAAGCTGAACTGAACAGCGGGAGAATAACAAATCAAGGTACCTTACCGCTCGAAGCCTCCCCGCACCCCGTTGCGGGGACCTTCATTTACAACAATCCATGAAAAAGACAACGAAATGTATCCTCTGGCTGCAGTACCTCCTGGGACGCCTGGCCATCGTCATCATCGGTCCCCTGATATGTATTGCCATGAAATGCATGGGGTACCACGTAGAAAACCTGGGCGAAATACGGAAGACAACCCGGGAACTGCTCAAACAGCACGAAGGTCCCTGGTTGATCTGTCCCAATCACCTGACCATGATCGATTCCGCTATCGTGGCGTACGCCTTGATCCCTCTGTACCGGTACATACTTGAGTACCGGTTGTTTCCCTGGAATCTTCCCGAACGGGCGAACTTTCAGAAAAACATAGCTCTGGCCGTTATCTGTTATCTGACGAAATGTATCCCCGTCGACCGGGGAGGAGACAGGGAAAAGATGAAGACCACTCTGGACAGTTGCCAGTACCTGCTGGAGAAGAGGGAAAGCCTGCTCATCTTTCCCGAAGGCGGGCGTTCCCGGACGGGGCGCGTGGATACGGAGAATTTCTCCTACGGGGTGGGCCGACTGATCGCCCATATCCCCAATTGCCGGGTCATGTGCGTCTACCTTCGGGGTGAGGGTCAGGAAAAGTATGGGAGCATTCCCAGATTCGGCGAGCATTTTATCGGAAAGGTCGAGGCCTTTATTCCCGATATGGAAAACGGGGGATTGAGGGCACAGAGAAACTGTGCGAAACAGATCGTGGAACGGCTGGCTCAGATGGAGAGAGAGTGCTTTGATAGGCAATGACATCGTGGATCTCGCCGATCCTCAGGCAGTGGGAAAGCACCGGGATGTCCGTTTCATGGACAGGGTATTCACGCCGGATGAACGACGCACGATTCTAAGCAGCGATGCGCCGGATACGATTCTCTGGAGCCTGTGGGCGGCAAAGGAAACCGGATACAAGGCAATGGGTAAACTGCACCCTGCCCTTTCCTCTGCACCGAAACGCTATCCGGTACGGCTGTCCGGCGCCCCCTTCCCCGAAGCAGGCATCGTCGAGACCCCCTGCGGGCCGATATCCCTCCGGTTTGATATAACGGGAGAATACGTCCACTGTATCGGAGCGACGGCGGATGAAGACCTGGATGCCGTCGTCTGGAATGTGCACGAAATACCCCATCCTGATATTTCCTCGGAACGGCAGTCGGATTTTCTGCGGAATATGACCAGGGAAACGTTATCACGCTGTCTGAATGAATCCCCGGAATCAATCGAGATCGTTCGCCAGAAAGGACATCGCGGCCTCGGACCCCCGGAAGTCTATTTCGGAGGAAAGAGAACCGCCATCGACATCAGTATGAGCCATGACGGCCGGTTTGCCGCCTGTGCGATCTCCGTGCATCATGGTTAGCAATCCCTTCCTTTAATATCCTCAGTATTCCTTGACAATTACCCTGAAAATAGTATCATATGCTCGTTTTCTTCACTCAAGCAGACGTAATACCCGAGTTTACTTCTTTTTAACATTAAAAAGAGGAAACTATGGACGGATACCGACAAAACCCCGTTTCTCACATAGAGACGGGGTTTTATGTTTTTTGGTGACATAGTTGCTGTTAAACAATCAAGATGGTCAAAATGTTCGGAAAAAACTGTACGTTAATATGGGAGCATTCCTGTTTTGGGGGTTTTTCAATGAATAACATGCCTGCCATATTCTTGTTTTTTCCACCTTACGTACATCTCTCTTAACAAAGAGAGATCCTTCTTGAAAGGAGGTTTCATGATGCGTAAAGTTTTCATCTTTGTGTTGGTATCTATCATGGTCTGGCCGTGTACCGCGGCATTTGCCGATATTAACCTCGTGGTAAACGGCTCTTTCGAAAGCGGCTTGACCAGTTGGTCCTGGGCTCAGGCTAACGAAACGGGCGCCTCAGGCAACGGAAGCTACAACGCAGCTACGGCCCCGGGAACGGAAACGCTTACCAGCACACCGGGTTTCCCGGCTACCGATGGGACAGAGATCGTCCTCGGCAGCGTCGCATCGACGTCGGGCACGGCTAGCCGGACGAATTGCACACTGTATCAGGACATCGCGATACCGGCGGGAGCGACCTCGCTCACCCTCATCTACGATATCGGCGCCAAGGCCGGCAATGACGGCTGCATGAATGCAGGCGGATTCATAGGACTCTATTCGACGGCATCGATTCCCATGATCGGCTCGTCTCCGATCGGAGGCAGCGTCACGCAGTACTGCACCAGCACCCCCGACGCTACGCTGACGACGTTCACGATTCCCAAAAATGTGACGGCTGTTGGCGGTACGACGGTGCGGCTTGGCTTTATCAATGGCGCCAACATGAGCGGCCACGAGGTTATCGGCATTGACAATGTTCGATTGATACTCCCGTCGCCCACCGTGACTTCGGTTGAACCTGATTCAGGCTCGACAGACGGCGGCGATACCGTGACGATCACGGGGACGAATTTTGCCGGGATCACCGGCGTGACGTTTGGAGGCGTTGCTGCTACGAGTTTCACTTGGGTAAGCGGGACGAGCATCACCGCGGTGGTGCCCCCCGGCACTGCGGGCCCGACCAGCGTCGTGGTGACCGGCATGAGCGGGAGCAATGACCCGAATACGCTGTATGAATACATTTTTTCAATTCCCACGATGACCGGGTGGGGAATAATTATATTCATGGTTCTTTTAGGGATACTGTCGGTTTATTATCTGAAAAGACAGAGGGTAGCCCTGCGATAAAAAAGACATCCCTGAATTGAAAAGAGAACGCATTCCTCAATGCTTACGGTGAGGTATGCGATTAAATACAAAACAAATATTTTCTTTAACAATAGGATATTCCCCGCAACTTGTTGCGGGGAGCTTCAAACTCCTTGACAATTTTCATAAAAGTCGTATCATCCAGTCGTTTTGTTCATTCAAGCAGATGTAATACCCGTGTTTACTTCTTTTAACCGTAGAAAGAGGAAACTATGGACGGATACTACCAGAACCCCGTTTCTCACACAGAGACGGGGTTCTGTGTTTGTGGGTGACACATTGGCTGTTATGACACATCGGAAAAATAAATCTGTCCCCTTTTTTATGGTTTTCCCGGTTTTCGGAAAAAGGTGACGATATGGAGAAAGAAGTGAAATGGGAGGAATGCCTAGGCCATACGGTGACAGAGAGCTACCCGTCGCCTGACGGCAAAATGCGCAACCCTTTTGATCCGGTGAACAACGGCATGCACATCTCTGCAAAGTATGCAGGTTTGAACGTGCACCTCCGCATTCAGGATGCGACGAACCAACAAAAACTCGTAGGCGAGGTGTTGTATTTCGAGCCCGTGCACGCGGAGAAGCCAAAGAACCTGAACGAGGGGGATGTTGTGATCATCGACCGCGATTATGTGTGTTGCATATATGGCAAATAATCGAACAAGATGAATGGAAAGCGACCCTGGAAACCGCGACTTCGGCCCGGTTTCCAAGGTACGTCATTCGCGGCGTTCAATTGGAAAACGATCGAAGTTCCGGTTACATAAGGCTTGATTTGGCCCTTTTAATTAAGTGCGATGTCCCTTCAATATGTAAGGTGATGCTATGATCAAAATTAAAAAATTTTTACTGATGTGTTGTATGCTTTTAATTTCCCCCCCTATGTTATTGTGGGCTGCCGATGCAAGGTTACAAGAAAATGGCTGGATAAAAATAGTAAGCGCCAGCATGATTGAAGAAACCCCTGAAAAACATTTTAACGGTGATGAAGAACTTATTAATGGACATAAAGAGTTAGCAAAGAAAGGTGTAATTAGAGAAAATATTAGGACTCTTTATGTTAGAATCCAGTTTCTAAGGCCATGTAAGGCAAAAACCTTGTTCGACTTGTCGGTAGAAGCCACGTCACAATATGAGCGCACTAAATATGATGATATAATGACTTATATTGTCGTGGTGGGGATTATTGCAAAATCAAGTGACAGTAATAAACGCGAGCAAATTGAGAACCTGAAAAATACATTGACTAAATTGTACCCTGATGCACAAGAAATTATTGATGATGGGTATATGTGGCCTAAGTATAACTGTGATTATAGAAATAACGTATTCGTCACATATTATGACTCCTTGGGCATCGAAATAAAAACAGAAAAGAAATTGCCCATTGCAGGCGGGCCAGATGGAGGTAAACGTAAATATGAAATGTTACCTGGAGAAGAGACTTATTTAACTTTCACTGGGGTTCCCGACTGTGCTGTATCGTGGAAGGTATGGGTACCGAAATAGGGAGTTAAGTTATTGAAGATTCAGGAAAAAGGCGGAAAAAGGGGACAGATTTATTTTTTGAAAGGTCCACGAGAAAATATGGAGTCATAAATAATTTGGTATTATGTCCCCGGAATTTCCCCGGGGTTTCCATACGGGAGATGACCTTGGTTTTCTAGGAGAGCCGTAAATATGAGTGAACAAGAAGAGAACGAATTTTGGCAAAACAATTATTCGAGTATTGCTGTGTTTCCTTATTCATGGCTCAATAAGGCAACCAGTCTTCTTGATGCTGCTAATCTCGCACTTGTTCAAGAGAGTGAGGGACCCCTGAAAGGCTCATATAGGAATCTTGACGTCTACATGATGCTTACAGCATTTGCAATCGAAGACATACTTAAAGCAATCATTTTTAAGAGATTTTCTGAAATTATTAATGACAATGCCAGAAAGAAGAAGCTGTTTTCACACCACAACCTTTCGAATTTGGCCAGACAAGCTCAGGTAATTTGTACAAGTGCCGAGGCAGAGCTGCTCAATCGCCTCTCGGTAGCCGTATTCGGTGGCCGTTATCCAATTCCAAAGGACTGGACTACCTACAAAGGGCAATTAGATGGGTCTGGCTCCATGTCGCCCTCAGTTTGGGTTCTTCCGCGTGACTTCAATTTAATTATTGAGTTTGTCCATAAATTGGAAACTGAACTAAGGAGTTTAGGTGTCAACTGCGATCTATACGATATGAGCTATAGCTTTACCAAAAGTGGCGAAGAACCCGTCTATGTGGCTCGCCGCATTAATCCGCATCGCCTCTCCACAGTCGGAACAAGGAATGAAAAAACAGAGACAGAGCAATAATATGTTCTGGATTTTAGGGTTACCCAGCAACTCATTTAAATTCAGTCAGAATTTTCTGCGAATTTCGCCGATACCTCACTTAAGTTCTTTTTCCTATTGACAACCTCCTTTTGTTCTGATAGATAGAAACAAATTTTTGGAGCAGTGGGTAGTATCATGACACAGACAACCTCAGGACTTAATTATTGGTGGTGGTGGATCTCGGAGGAGAGGTTCGTCTGCCGGTAGGTTCCTGAGTCATACAGATCGCAAGCCGCGGAGAATCTTTCCAGATTCCGCGGCTTTTTTGTTTTCAACGTTGAATCCGAAAAGGCCGTGACCGATCACGGCCTTTTTTATTTGTGAAACAGAGGTAACACATATGTACAGTCCGTCTTTTGAGACATTTGAAAAACTGACCCGCGAGGGGAACCTGATCCCCGTCTACCGGGAGATCCTGGCCGACACGGAAACCCCCGTTTCGGTCCTCATGAAGCTGCGCTCCGGGAAGCACGTCTTTCTCCTGGAGAGCGTGGAGGGCGGCGAAAAGTGGGGTCGCTACACCTTTCTCGGTTCCGACTCCCGCGCGATCTTCAGGGTCAGGGGGGACGACGTTCTTATTCAGGAGAACGGAGCGATAGAGCGCCATAAACACGGCGGAGACCCCATGCGGTTCATGAGAGAGCTGATGGCACGCTACCGTCCCGTCACCGTGGAGGGCCTCCCGCGGTTCTACGGAGGCGCCGTGGGGTTCCTCGGCTACGATATGGTCCGGTACTTCGAGCGGCTGCCCGCCGCTGCCGCGGACGATCTGCACACCGATGACGCCGTCTTTCTGATCACCGACACGCTGATTATCTTCGACAACGTCCGGCACACGATCAAGATCGTGGCCTGCGCCTTCACAGAAGGGCAGGAAGAGCTTCGCGCCCTCTACGAAGAGACAACCCAAAAGATCGAAGAGGTGATCGGGATCATCCGGGCGCCCCTTGAGAAGGTCGATATGTCCCCGAAGGCTGCGGTGGATTCCACCCTCCGGTCGAATATGACGCCGGATAATTACAAGGCCATGGTGGAGCAGGCCAAGGAACATATCGTCGCGGGGGACATTATCCAGGTCGTCCTCTCTCAGCGTTTCGAGATGCAAAGCGACCGGGACCCCGTGGATCTCTACCGGGCGCTCCGCTATATCAACCCCTCGCCCTACCTCTTCTATCTGAAAGCCGATGACCTGACTCTCATCGGTTCCTCGCCGGAGGTGATGGTCCGTCTTGAAGAGGGGGTTGTGGAACTCAGACCCATTGCCGGAACAAGGAAGAGAGGGAAAACCGAACAGGAAGACCGGGCCCTTGCCGACGAACTCCTCCGCGACCCCAAAGAGCGGGCGGAGCATGTCATGCTCGTCGATCTCGGGAGAAACGATCTGGGTCGGATCGCGCAGACCGGCAGCGTCCAGGTCAATCAGCTGATGACGGTGGAGCGGTACTCCCACGTCATGCACCTTGTCTCAAACATCCAGGCCAACCTGGCCCGAGGGAAGGACTGCTTTGATGTGTTGAGGGCCACCTTCCCCGCGGGGACCCTCTCGGGTGCGCCCAAGATCAGGGCCATGGAGATTATCGACGAACTGGAACCGACCCGGCGGGGTCCCTACGGCGGGGCCGTCGGCTATTTCAGCTATACGGGGAATATGGACCTGTGCATCACCATCAGGACCATGACCGTCAAAGACGATACGATTTTTGTCCAGGTCGGCGCGGGGATCGTCGCGGACTCCGACCCGGATGCGGAATATCAGGAAACGGTCAACAAGGGCGAGGGGATGATGCAGGCCATCAGGCTTGCCGCCTCGGACTTTCAAATAATACACAACAATGGAGAACAAAAATGATTCTGATGATCGATAATTATGATTCGTTTACGTACAATCTCGTCCAGTATCTCGGACAGATGGGCGAGGAGGTGGCGGTTCATCGCAACGACGAGATCACCCTCGATGAGATCGAAGAGATGCGCCCCGATGCGATCTTCCTGTCCCCCGGTCCCGGTTCACCGGAGGAAGCCGGGATCACCGTGGATGTGATCAGGCGGTTCCATACGACCTTCCCCATCATGGGGATCTGTCTGGGGCACCAGGCCATCGGTCACGCCTTCGGCGCCGATGTTGTCAGGGCCGGCAGGCTGATGCACGGCAAGACCTCCGGTGTCATCAATGACGGGAGGACGATTTTCAGGGGGCTTCCCAGCCCCTTCGAGGCAGGAAGGTATCATTCCCTGCTCATTAGGAAAGAATCCCTCCCCCCCTGTCTGGAGATCAGTGCCGAGACCGAGGAGGGTGAGATAATGGGCGTCAGGCACCACGACTACCCGGTGGAGGGGATACAGTTTCACCCCGAGTCGATCCTGACGCCGAACGGGAAGAGGATACTCAAAAATTTTCTCGATATGAAAGGAAACAACGGAAAGGAGTACGCGTCATGATCAGAGAGGCGATCGGAAAGGTAGTAGCGAAAGATAACCTCATGGAACGCGAGATGATGGAAGTAATGGATGAGGTGATGGAGGGGAGGGCCACGGACGCGCAGATAGCGGCCTTCATCACGGCCCTCCGGCTCAAGGGGGAGACGGTCGATGAGGTGACCGGGGCGGCACGGATCATGCGCCGGAAGGCGACGCGGATCGACGCACGTTCATCGGTTATCGTCGATACCTGCGGGACCGGCGGGGATGGTATGAATACCTTCAATATTTCCACGACGGCGGCTTTTGTCGTCGCGGCGGCGGGAATCACCGTGGCGAAACACGGAAATAGGGCCGTCTCCAGCGGATGCGGGAGCGCGGACGTCCTCGAGGCCCTCGGCGTGAATATCGGCGTCGGGCCGGAGATCGTGGAGGAGTGCATCCAGCAGATCGGAATCGGCTTTCTCTTTGCTCCCCGGCTCCACGGCGCCATGAAGT